>Ga0256407_10002644_pt1 | contig 33719 bp, 51 predicted proteins | sample RumenRJG_04DNA_FD_193489 | JGI IMG/M metagenome (GOLD analysis project Ga0256407, IMG submission 193489) | Bovine rumen microbial communities from Lethbridge, Alberta, Canada - RJG_04 | ecosystem: Host-associated > Mammals > Digestive system > Stomach > Rumen | place: Canada: Alberta...
AGCGCAGGCTACAAGGTTCCCGAGGATGTGAGCGTCATCGGATTTGATGATGTCCCTCTTGCAGAGAAGCTCTCTCCTCCTCTTACCACCATACATCAGGATCTTCCGGAACTTGGAAAGAGCGGATATTATATCCTGAAGGTAATGCGCGAGGACATAGCCCTTTCAAAAAATATGCTGCGGCCGAAGCTCGTCATACGTTCCTCAACAGCCATTGCAAAGCCGAGACTTGCGATTTCTCACTTTTCGGACAAGGATTCCGTCGCGAAGGTGAACCCCGCGCTCTTTGACTCCTTCCTGAAGGAAGGGCGGTTAAAAGCCTGAATATCAGCCTTTCAATAAATATAAAAAAGACAGGGTCATTGCCCTGTCTTTTGTCATTTTGATCTATTCAAGTCATCAGACCATCTCGAGAACAACCTCAAGCGCACCGTCACCCTTTCTCTCACCGATCTTGATGATACGGGTGTAGCCGCCCTGACGATCCTTGTATTTTGCGCCATACTCATCAAAAAGCTTTGCGCAAAGGTCTACCTGCTTGTCCTCACGCCTCTTCTCGCCCTTCTCGGTAACGGGATAGAGAACCTTCAGCATCTGGCGTCTTGCATGAAGTCTGGAGGGCTTGTCCTTCTTGATCTGCTTGTCAACAGTATCGTAAACAGTAACCTTCTTGCCGTCCTTCTCTTCCTTGACGCGGTGTCCGTCCTTGTCCTTCCTGGGTGTCTTTACTGAAACGGTGACCTCTTCGTAATTGTCCTTTTCTTTGATCCCGAGAGCTACAAGGCCTTCAGCGATCTTCTTTACTTCCTTCGCCTTTGACTCTGTTGTGATGATCTTTCCCTTCCAGAGGAGCTGAGTCACCTGGCTTCTCAAAAGAGCCTTTCTCTGTGAAGATGTGCGGGATAATTTTCTGTACTTTGCCATGGTATTCTTCCTTTACAATTCATGAACAGTCCGGATTGCTTCAATCGTCGGAATTTCTGAAGGAAAGACCAAGGTCATGAAGCTTGTTCGTAACCTCCTCCAGAGACTTCCTTCCGAGGTTCCTGACCTTCATCATTTCTTCCTCAGACTTCTCCGTAAGCTGCTGTACGGTACTGATAGCAGCGCGCTTCAGGCAGTTGTAGGAACGTACCGAAAGCTCAAGCTCCTCTATCAGCATATCTCCGGGAGTCGGAGCGGGTGCAGGTACATCGGGAGTCATGATCTCTACTTTCCTGCCTGCTTCGGACAGATTGATGAAAAGCTTCAGATGCTCGCAGAGCACCTTTGCAGCAAGGCTGACAGCCTCATCAGCCCGAAGCGTGCCCTTCGTCCAGACCTCAAGTGTAAGCTTGTCATAGTCTGTCTGCTGTCCGACACGTGTATTCTCGACCTTCAGATTCACTCTGTCTATGGGTGTGTAGATCGAGTCGACTGCTATCACTCCGATCGGAGTATCATCAGTCTTGTTCGCCTCAGCGCTCACATAGCCCCTTCCGCTCGTGATAGTAAGCTCCATATAGAGCTTCGCGTTGGGTGAGGACGCTGTCGCGATGGTAAGGTCCGGATTGACGACTTCTATATCCGAGCCAAAATCTATATCAGAAGCCTTGATCACGCCTTCTCCCTCAAATTCGAGATAGACTGTCTTCGGCTCATCTGTATTGCTTTTGTTTCTCAGTGCCAGTTCCTTGATATTAAGGATGATCTCGGTAACATCCTCCTTGATACCGGGAATGACGGAGAATTCGTGCTGAACACCCTCGATCTTAACCTGGCTTACAGCACAGCCGGGAAGCGAGGAGAGCATTATCCTGCGAAGAGAATTGCCCAGCGTAGTTCCGTAGCCTCTCTCGAGGGGCTCACATACAAATACGCCGTATTTTCCGTCTTCAGAAAGCTCAGTTACCGAAATATTGGGTTTTTCAAAATCGAACAAAGCATTTCCTCCACTCTCAAGTGCCTGATTTTCAGTTTCTAATTAGAATAATATCAGTAAGATCACTTGCTGTAGAGCTCGACGATCATCATCTCATCTACGGGAACATCGATCTGCTCACGCTTCGGAAGGGATGAAACTGTCCCGGAAAATGATGCACTGTCTACCTCAAGCCACTCGGGTGTAGTGCGGCCATTGACAGCCTCAGCGATGTCCTTGAACCTCTGTGTGGAACGTGCCGCCTCTCTGACCTCGATCTTGTCCCCTGCTTTTACTTCATAAGAAGGAATGTTGATCTTCTTGCCGTTCACAAGGATGAACTTGTGATCTACTATCTGCCTTGCTTCACGACGGGTACGTGCAAACCCCATACGGAATACTACATTGTCAAGCCTGCACTCGAGCATACGCATAAGGTTTTCACCGGTCATGCCCTTCATCTTGTCGGCTTTGTTGTAATAATTGCGGAAAGGCTTTTCAAGCACGCCGTAGATGAATTTCGCCTTCTGCTTTTCCTTCAGCTGCTCGCCGTACTCGGAAACCTTGCGGCGGGTCATTTCTTTTCTTCTCTTTGACTTCTTGTCAACCCCGAGAAAACCGGGCTCAAGTCCGAGTGACCTCGATCTCTTGAGGATGGGTGTCTTGTCTATAGCCATCTCTATCGCTCCTCCTTATACACGTCTTCTCTTGGGCGGACGGCAGCCATTATGAGGAACAGGTGTAACATCAGTGATCGTGAGCACCTGTATGCCGTTTGCTGCGATCGCACGGATCGCTGCCTCTCTTCCGCTTCCGGGTCCCTTTACCATAACATCAACTGCCTTGAGTCCATGAGGAAGGGCAGCCTTGCATGCTGATTCCGCAGCAGCCTGAGCCGCAAAGGGAGTGGATTTCCTTGATCCCCTGAAGCCAAGTCCACCGGCGGAGGCCCATGAAAGAGCGTTTCCTTCGCTGTCTGAAACGGTAACTATAGTATTGTTGAACGAAGCCTGGATATGTACCTGACCATGCTCAACATTTTTTCTGACACGCTTCTTGCCTGTCTTTTTCACTGCCTTAGGCATAATGCGCTACCTCTCCTTATTTCTTCTTGTTAGCAACTGTACGCTTCGGACCCTTGCGTGTGCGCGCATTGGTCTTTGTCTTCTGTCCACGGACGGGAAGGGACTTCCTGTGACGGATGCCTCTGTAGCAACCGATCTCCTCGAGTCTCTTGATGTTCATAGCCGTATCACGCCGAAGCTCACCCTCTACGAGAATCCCGGATGCTTCAAGGGCGTCGGATATCTTCTTTACCTCGTCATCGGTCAGATCTTTGACACGAGTGTCCGGGCTGACCTTTGCCTTTTCAAGAAGCTTGTCCGCGGTAGTCACACCTATGCCGTAGATGTAGGTCAGGCCTATCTCTATCCTCTTGTCTCTGGGCAAGTCCACACCTGCGATTCGAGCCATCTTAAAAATACCTCCGTTGAATAATGAATGATGTATATATTAATATCCGTATCCCCTCCGGTATGTTAAGGAAATACGAAAAGCCGCCTGTTTTCAGCCCTGCTTCTGCTTGTGCTTGGGGTTCTGGCAGATGATCATTATCTTGCCTTTTCTCTTTATGACCTTGCACTTCTCGCACATAGGCTTTACTGATGAACGGACCTTCACGGGGAAACCTCCTTTTGGTTCAGTACTTTCGCGAGTTTTGCGGAGTTTCGATGATGATCCCGCTAAAAGACGCGCTCAAATATTATACTTTCGTGATGCTGTGTTGTCAACAAATATATTTTTCAAAGGACGCTCTGCTGTGTCACTTGTCTCGCCAGACAATGCGTCCTTTGGTCAGGTCATAGGGTGACATTTCCACCGTAACCTTGTCACCGGGAAGGATCCTGATGTAATTCATGCGGAGCTTTCCGCTGATATGGGCAAGTATCTGATGCCCATTCTCCAGCTCTACGGAGAACATCGCGTTGGGAAGCTTCTCGAGAACCTTTCCCTCTACTTCTATCGAGTCGGCTTTTGACAAATCTCTGACCTCCGGTTCTCAGGAAAGCACAGCCTTGATCCCGTCAAAGACTTCGTCGGCTGTCTTCGTGCCATCAACAGTCTTCAGGATTTGAGCCTTTTTGTAATAATCAATAAGCGGCTGGGTCTCTTTGTGATAAACGCTGAGCCTGTTCCTTACTGTCTCTTCCTTGTCGTCATCCCTTATCACGAGCTTCTCGCCATCATTGTCGCAGATGCCTTCAGCCTTGGGGGGAAGCGCAACAACATGATAAGTAGCTCCGCACTTGGGGCAGAAGCGCCTGCCTGCCATCCTTCCGATGATATTCTCATCGGGGACCTCGATATCCACGGCAGCATCCATGGACATCCCTTTTTCTTCAAGAGCCTTTGTGAGCGCATCCGCCTGTGGAATAGTTCTGGGGAAGCCGTCAAGAACGAATCCGTCTTTGCAATCCGCTTCCGAGATCCTGTTCATCACAAGATCGCATGTCAGCTCATCCGGAACGAGCAGACCTTTGTCCATATACTCCTTCGCCTTTTTCCCAAGCTCCGTATTGTCGCGGATGTTCGCACGGAATATGTCGCCCGTGCTGATGTGAGGAATACCATACTCCTCGGCAACTCTCTTTGCCTGTGTGCCTTTACCGGCACCGGGCGCGCCCAGCATTATTATCTTCATAGCTCGATCCTCCGTAAAGGTCAGTCGTTAAGGAAGCCCCTGTAGTTTCTTACCATCATCTGCGAATCGATCTGGTTCAGCGTTTCAATGACAACGCCGACAACGATGATGATGGATGTGCCGCCGAAGCTGATGTTCGTCCCGAGAAGTCCGTTCAAAGCTATCGGGATAAGCGCTACCACCGAAAGTCCGATCGCACCGATGAATATTATGCGGTTAAGGACTGTTGAAAGATAATCGCTGGTAGGCTTTCCGGGACGTATACCCGGAATGAAACCCGCTGACTTCTTCAGGTTGTCCGCCACAAGGAGCGGGTTGAAGGTGATCGATGTGTAGAAGTAAGCGAAGGCTATGTTCAAAAGCACATAGATCACAGCGCCGATAGTATACTTGAAGTTGCTCGGATTGAACCAGTGGCTCTCGGAAAGGCTGTAAAGTATGTCGTAGCCAATGCCTGTGCCCTGGCCCTTTCCAAGAAGGGTCGCTATGATAACGGGTGTCTGCATTATTGACTGCGCAAAGATCACCGGGATAACGCCCGCCGTATTCACCTTGATCGGAATATAGCTCGACTGCGTTCCGAAGGAGTGCGCTCCCTGAAGCTTCTTTGAATACTGAACAGGGATCCTTCTCTCTGCGCCCTGAAGCAAAACTACGAGAACGACTATCGCTACGATGATAGCTACGATGATCGCTATCGCAAGTACCATATTCGGAATGGGCTTTCCTGCGACGAACTGATTCCAAAGCGAAACAATGTCCTGAGGCAGTCTGGAAATGATATTGATGATAAGGACTATCGAAATACCATTACCTATACCCTGTGTCGTGATCCTCTCGCCGATCCACATCAGGATGGTCGAGCCGGCTGTAAGGCAGGCTGCAAAGAGGACTACTGTGAGGAACGGATGCTCTGAAAAGCCGGAAATATAATTCGACCTTCCGAAGCCTATGCCCATCGCTATCGATTCAAGAAGTGAAAGACCGATCGTAGTATATCTTGTGATCTGTACGATCTTCTTTCTTCCTGCTTCTCCATCACGCTGCATCTCTTCAAGCTTCGGGAATGCAATGGTAAGAAGCTGGATGATGATAGATGCGGTAATGTAAGGTGTAATGTTCAGCGCGAACACCGAAAATGTCTCAAACGAACCACCGGTGATGGCGTTGAAGAAATTCATGGAATCTCCGGCGCTCTGGAAAAGATTTCCGAGAACGTCCCTTTCAACCCCCGGAACGGGAAGCTGGCAACCAAGACGTACCACGACGAGCATCAGAAGAGTAAAAAGCAGTCTCTTTCTAAGCTCCGGTATCTTGAATGCGTCACGAATCTTCGACATCAGATCACCTCTGCTTTTCCACCGAGTGCCTCGATCTTTTCCTTAGCCGATGCGGAAAAAGCATTGGCCTTTACTGTAAGCTTCTTTGTGAGCTTTCCGCTTCCGAGTATCTTCACTCCGTCGCGGGGATTTTTCACGATCCCGCTTTCGATAAGTGAATCAACAGAAACCTCAGAGCCGTTTTCAAACCTCTCAAGATAATCAAGGTCGATAGCAACTATCTCTTTGGTATTCCTGTTGTGGAAGCCTCTCTTGGGAAGTCTCCTGTAAAGAGGCATCTGGCCTCCCTCGAAGCCGGGAGCTGAATGTCCGCCTGAACGGGCCTTCTGACCTTTCTGTCCTCTACCTGCAGTCTTGCCGTTTCCGGAGCCTGAGCCACGTCCCTTCCTAAAATTGTCCGAATGAACGGAGCCCTCAGCCGGGTTCAGATTAGATAAATCCATTCTGGGTTCCTCCTTATGCTTCCTCAACCTTGATGAGATGACTAACCCTTCTCAGCATCCCGCGGGTTGCGCCGTTGTCGGGAAGGATATTCTCACTATGAACCTTGTGAAGTCCGAGAGCCTCAAGAACCTTCTTGTTCTTCGGAACCGCCGCTATGGACGACTTCACGAGGGTAACCTTCAATTTCTTATCCGCCATTTTCTTTTCCTCCTGTCATGCAAGAAGTTCACGCAAGGACTTCATCAACTGTCTTGCCGCGCTTCTTTGCTACTTCTTCGGGAGAAGAAAGCTGTGAGAGCGCATCTATTGTCGCGAGAACGACGTTCTGCTTGTTCGATGAGCCAAGTGACTTCGTCCTGATATTCTGAATTCCCGCGAGCTCGCACACGGCACGTGCAGGACCGCCGGCGATTATTCCGGTTCCTTCGGGAGCCTTCTTGAGAAGGACCTGAGCACCTGTGTGCTTTCCGATAATATCATGTGTGATACTGTTGTTTGAATCAAGGGCAACGGAAACCATTGCCTTCTGAGCAGCGTCCCTGCCCTTTCTGATGGCATCGGGAATCTCGGCAGCCTTTCCAAGTCCGGCTCCTACATGACCCTGTCCGTCTCCGACAACTACGAGCGCGGAAAAACGCATTATACGTCCGCCCTTGACAACCTTCGTAACTCTCTTGATCGTTACGACATTGTCCTGCAGCTCGTTTCTCTCGGCATCTTCCTGGTTACGTTTCATATTTTCCTCCTAATGTACATCAGAACTGAAGTCCGCCTTCGCGGGCCGCATCCGAGAATGCCTGGATCTTGCCTGCGTAGATAAGTCCGCCTCTGTCGAGAACGACAGCGCTTATCCCTTTTGCCTTTGCCTTTTCAGCGATAACCGAGCCAAGCTTCTTTGCTGCCTCGATATTGTTTGTCTTTTCAAGACTTGCCTTTATGTCCTTGTCAAGAGTTGATGCCGAAACAAGAGTATTCTGAGCGACATCATCAATGATCTGAGCATACATGTGATTGTTGCTCCTGAACACGGAAAGGCGCGGTCTCTCGGGAGTACCTGAGAGAGTATGTCTGATCCTTCTGTGTTTTTCCGCCCTAACGAGCGATCTGACTTTTTTATTAACCATGATATCCACTCTCCCTCATTATTTCTTTCCGGCCTTACCAGCCTTGCGGCGGATGACTTCGGTATCGTACTTGATACCCTTGCCCTTGTAAGGCTCGGGGCTTCTCTTGCTCCTGATCTCAGCCGCGTACTGTCCGACCTTTTCCTTGTCGATACCCTTGACTGTGATCTTATTATCCTCGACCACCGACTCAAGTCCTTCGGGATCCTCCATGTTGATGTCATGAGAATAACCAAGGTGAAGTACCAGTGTCTTTCCCTTCTTCTCTGCACGGTAGCCGACACCGTTGATCTCGAGCTTCTTCTCGAAGCCGTCTGTCACGCCGGTGACCATGTTGTGGATGAGGCTCCTGGTGAGTCCGTGGAGTGATTTCATCTTCTTCAGATCGTTAGGTCTCTTTACTGTGAGCTCATTGTTTTCAACGGCAAGCTCCATTTCCGTCGGAAAACTCCTCGTAAGAGTGCCCTTCGGTCCCTTTACCGTCACAAGATTATTTTCTGCGATATCAACGGTAACTCCGCCCGGTATCGCGATTGGCATTCTTCCTATTCGTGACATGCCCGTACCCTTTCTTTAAAAAACAATCACCAGATGTATGCTATAACTTCTCCGCCGACCTGCTCTTTGCGGGCAACCTTGTCGGAGATGACGCCCTTGTTCGTGGAGAGGATGGCTGTACCAAGTCCTCCGAGAACGCTGGGTATCTCGTTCTTTCCTGCGTAAATACGAAGACCGGGCTTTGAGATACGCTTAACACCGGATATAACCTGTGCTCTCTTCATTCCCTGATACTTCATCGTGATACGGATATCCTTGAAGGAACCGTTGTCCACGAGCTCGTATTTCTCAATGTATCCCTCGTCTACAAGTATCCCTGCTATCGCAAGCTTGATCTTTGAAGAAGGGATATCGACTGTAGCGTGCTTTGCGGTATTTGCATTGCGGATCCTTGTAAGCATATCCGCGATAGGATCACTCATTGTCATATCTTTCTAATCTCCTTCTCAAAAATCACCAGGATGCCTTCTTGATACCGGGAATCTCTCCCCTGTACGCAAGTTCCCTGAAGCAAACCCTGCAGATGCCATACTTTTTCAGGACCGAATGCGGACGGCCGCATATCCTGCAGCGGGTGTAAGCTCTCGTTGAAAACTTGGGAGTCTTTGCCTGCTTAAGCTTCATTGCTTTCTTAGCCATTATCTTTCCTCCGCTTTATCCTTATTTTGAGAACGGCATTCCGAAGAGACGAAGGAGCTCGCGTCCCTCTTCATCGGTCTTTGCCGTGGTAACAAAAGCTATGTCCATTCCGCGGATCGCGTCCACTTTGTCGTACTCGATCTCGGGGAAGATGATCTGCTCCTTAAGGCCGAGAGAATAATTTCCCCTGCCGTCGAAGGAATCGGGATTAACGCCTCTGAAATCGCGGACACGCGGAAGTGCAAGGTTTACGAGGCGATCAAGAAAATCATACATCTTCTCGCCGCGAAGCGTAGTCTTTACGCCGATGCCCATTCCCTCACGGATCTTGAAGTTCGCGATGGAATGCTTCGCATTCGTAATAACCGCATGCTGGCCTGTGATTATCTCAAGGTCTCCCTGAGCGCTCTCAAGAAGCTTCTTGTTTTCCTTTGCCTCGCCAAGACCGATATTGACTACGATCTTTACGAGCTTCGGGACTTCCATAACATTTTTGTATCCGAACTTCTTTGTAAGATCCTTCACTATTTCGTTCTGATACTGTTCTTTAAGTCTAGCCAACTTACTGCCTCCTCGTTTAATGCAGTCAATCAATCTTGCTTCCGTCGATCTTCGCGATACGGACTTTCTTTCCGTCCTCTACCTTGAAGCCGACTCTTGTCGTTTTCCCGTTGTGAACGAGCATCACGTTTGAAAGGGCTATAGGGCCTTCCTGCTCCATAATGCCGCCATTTTGATTCTTCATTCCGGGCTTAACGTGTTTCTTTATCATGTGAACGCCTTCAACAACGACTGTCTGCTTCTTCGGATCAACCGAGACGACCTTCCCCTCGTTGTTCTTTTCAGCGCCGGCGATCACGCGGACCGTATCGCCCTTTTTGATCTTTGCTGATGCCATCTTCAAAGCCTCCTTACAGTACTTCGGGTGCAAGAGAAACTATCTTCATGAACTTCTTGTCACGGAGTTCTCTTGCTACCGGCCCGAAAATACGCGTTCCCGTAGGAGTATTATCATCCTTTATGATGACCGCTGCATTTTCGTCAAACTTGATATAAGAACCGTCCTTGCGGCGCGCGCCCTTTACTGTGCGGACAACGACAGCCTTTACGACGTCACCCTTCTTTACAACGCCTCCGGGTGTTGCCTCTTTGACCGTAGCTCTGATGATGTCTCCGATCTCGGCATAGCGCCTTGTAGAGCCGCCCTTTACCCTGATAGTAAGGAGTTCCTTGGCGCCGGTATTGTCGGCTACCTTCAGCCTGCTTTCCTGCTGTACCATTTCGAATCCTCCTTAATCACTTTGCCCGCTCAACGATCTCAACGAGCCTGAACCTCTTGTCCTTTGAAAGAGGACGGGTTTCCATAACCCTTACGGTATCGCCCTCATGGGCCTCGTTGTTCGCGTCATGCGCTTTCAGCTTGTAAGTACGCTTTACGATCTTGTTGTAAAGCGGATGTCTGATGTTGTCGCGTACCGCAACCGTTATGGTCTTGTCCATTTTGTCAGATACCACAACGCCGACACGCGTTTTACGAAGATTTCTCTCTTCCACGTTCTACTCCTTTCGGTCACCTTGCGGCCTTCTGGCTTACGGTCATCATTGTCTTGATACGCGCTATATTCTTCCTGACCTCACGGATACGAGCCGTATTGTCAAGCTGATTCGTAGCATTCTGAAATCTCAGATTGAAGAGCTCCTTCTTTGCTTCAGTCAGGGACTCTTCAAGATCTGCAACGCTCTTGCCTTTCAGATCTTCTTTGAAATCCTTGGTCTTCATATCTTAGAGTACCTGCCTTTCAGGAAACCTTTGTGTTTTCTTCTTTCCCGTTGAGCTGTTCACGGCTCATGATCTTGCAGCGGAGCGGAAGCTTGTGTGTCGCAAGACGGAGAGCTTCACGCGCTACGTCATCCGCAACACCGCCGATCTCGAAGAGAACTCTTCCGGGCTTAACAACTGCTACCCAGTAATCAACGGAGCCCTTTCCTTTTCCCATTCGGGTTTCAGCGGGCTGTGCTGTAACCGGCTTGTCGGGGAATATCCTGATCGAAACCTTTCCGCCACGCTTGATGAATCTCGTCATTGCGATACGGGCCGCCTCGATCTGATTACTCTTGATCCAGTGGGGTTCCATTGCAACTATTGCGAATGACCCCTCCATCATAGTGTTGCCGCGGGAAGCCTTGCCGTGCATCGTGCCACGGAACTGCTTCCTGTGCTTCACTCTCTTAGGCATTAACATCGGAAGTCCTCCCTTCGTCTTTTGACTTCTTCCTTCTCGGAAGGATCTCGCCCTTGTAGATCCAGACCTTTACGCCTACCTTTCCGTAGGTTGTGTCTGCCTCTGCAAAGCCATAATCTATATCCGCGCGGAGAGTCTGAAGCGGGATCGTCCCGTCAGAATATGTCTCGGTACGTGCCATATCGGCTCCGCCGAGACGGCCGGCGCACATGGTCTTGATGCCAAGCGCTCCTGCCTTCATGGTTCTCTGCATGCAGGATTTCATTGCTCGTCTGAAGGAAACACGGTTCTCAAGCTGATCCGCGATATTCTCAGCTACAAGCTGTGCGTCGCGGTCGGGACGCTTGATCTCCTTGATATCGATCGAGAGCTTTTCCTTCGACTTTCTCTCGCTCGTTTTGTCTATGAGCTTCTGAAGATCACCTTTGATCTTTTCGATCTCAGCGCCGCCCTTGCCGATCACGACACCGGGCTTTGCGGTAAATACCGTAACCTTCAGTCTGCCTGCGGCACGCTCTATCTCAACTTTTGAAATGCCGGCTGCATAGAGCTTTTTCTTGAGGAATTCCCTGATCCTGTAATCTTCTACAAGATTGTCAGCAAAATCCCGATCCTTTGCGTACCACTTCGAATCCCAGTCCTTGATAATCCCGACTCTCAGGCCATGAGGATTGACTTTCTGTCCCATGCTTTTCTTTCTCCTCCTTACTTCTTCTCATCAAGTACTATGGTGATGTGGCTCATGCGCTTCTCAATGCGGTATGCCCTGCCCTGTGCCCTCGGCTGGATCCTCTTCATTGTGGGCCCCTTGTTTGCGTAGCACTCAGCGATGTAAAGGGTGTTCGCATCAAGACCGTTGTTGTTCTCCGCATTTGCTACTGCCGAAAGAAGAAGCTTCTTTATCACTCCCGATGCATAACGGGGATTGTAGGTGAGGAGCGCTTCCGCCTCTCTTACACCCTTCCCGCGGATCGCATCAAGCACAAAGCATGCCTTTGTCGTGCTGATCCTTGCGTACGAAAGCTTTGCGGAAGGTCTCGTTTCTCTCTGCTCTTCGTTTCTCTGACGCTTGATCTGCGTCCTGTGTCCGGTTGCCATCTGAACTTACCTCCTTCCGTCTTCAGCCTACTCTCGACTTTTTCTCGTCGTTGCCATGCCCTCTGTAAGTCCTTGTCTGAACGAACTCACCGAGCTTATGTCCTACCATATCCTCGGTAACATATACCGGAACATGCTTTCTTCCGTCATGTACAGCTATCGTAAGACCAACCATCTGAGGGAAGATCGTGGATCTTCTCGACCAGGTCTTGATAACGGTCTTGTCACCTGCTGCCGCAACGGCTTCAACCTTTTTCATCAGGCTCTCATCACAGAAAGGGCCTTTTTTAAGTGAACGTGCCATTTATTGTTTTCCTTTCGAAATAATGTGGGGCTTATTTGATAGCCCTGCCGTCACGTCTTCTTACGATAAGCTTGTTGGACTGTTTCTTGTGCTTCCTGGTCTTGAGACCCATAGCAGGCTTACCCCAGGGAGTTGAAGGACCGGGACGTCCAACCGGTGCCCTACCTTCACCACCGCCGTGCGGATGGTCGTTCGGGTTCATGACCGAACCTCTGACCGTCGGGCGGATGCCCATGTGACGCTTGCGTCCGGCCTTTCCGATATGGATGAGGTTGTGGTCGCCGTTTCCGAGAACTCCGATGGAAGCGCGGCATACGATGGGTACCATCCTCATCTCGCCTGAAGGAAGACGAAGTGTTGCGTACTTTCCTTCCTTTGCCATGAGCTGTGCTGACGAGCCTGCTGTGCGGACCATCTGTCCGCCTCTGCCCGGAAGCAGCTCTATGTTGTGGATCATTGTACCTACGGGGATGTTCTGAAGGGGAAGGCTGTTTCCAACCGTAACCTCTGCATTTTCACCGCTCATTACGGTCATCCCGTCCTTAAGTCCTGCGGGAGCAAGGATATAAGCCTTCTCGCCGTCAGCGTAATTGATGAGCGCGATGTTTACCGTTCTGTTGGGGTCGTACTCGATTCCGACCACCTTTCCGGGTACATCATCCTTGCGCCTCTTGAAATCTATGATCCTGTATTTCTGACGATTTCCGCCGCCCTGATGACGAACGGTGATCTTTCCCTGATTGTTTCTTCCCGAGTTCTTCTTCTTCTTTGCAAGGAGCGATTTTTCGGGAGTCTTCTTTGTGATCTCCGAAAAATCAGAGCCTGTCATGTTCCTTCGAGAAGAAGTATAGGGAGTGTAGGTCTTGATTCCCATATTATTCTCTCCTTACGTTTTCTTGTCGCGAGTGTCTTCTCGCATAATGTATCTTCCTGGAATCACAATCCGGAGAAGATCTCTATTTCCTTTGAGTCGGCAGTGAGCTTGACTACCGCCTTCTTCTTTGATGCCGTACGACCACTTGTCACGCCGCTCTTTGAATTCCTGCGCTTGGTCTTTCCTTCGAGGTTCATTGTCCGAACCGACTCAACCTGTGTTCCGTCGAACATCTTCTCAACAGCGTTCTTTATCATAGGCTTCGTGGCATCCGGATGAACGATGAAGGTGTACTTTTTGTCTGCCATATCGGCCATGGACTTTTCGGTCACGACCGGACGTAAGATAACGTCATAATATTCCATACCCATTATGCGTAAACCTCCTCGATCTCTTTTGCCGCGTCCTTTGTAAGAACGATCGTGTCATACTTCAGAAGATCAAATACGTTTATCGTATTCGGAGCTGCAGTGATCACATTCGGCATATTCCTTGCGGAAAGCACGATGTTGCTCCTGCTCTCGTCGTTTTCTGTGATCACGAATACTGCCTTTGCAAGCTCAAGATTTGAAACAACCTTTGCAAAATCCTTCGTCTTCGGAGCGTCCATTGAAAGACCTTCGATGACGCAGAGCTTGTTGTCAAGAACCTTTGAAGAAAGCACTGAGCAAAGAGCCGCTCTCTTCTCTTTCCTGTTCATCTTGAATGAATAATCCCTCGGAACCGGTGCGAATACCATTCCGCCGCCCTTCCACTGGGGAGCTCTGATCGACCCCTGTCTTGCGTGGCCTGTGCCCTTCTGTCTCCAGGGCTTTCTTCCGCCTCCGGAAACCTCTGAACGGGTCTTTGCCTTTTGTGTGCCCTGCCTCTGATTGGCGAGATACTGCTTTACAGCAAGGGCAACGAGATGTTCATTCGGCTCTACGCCGAAAACGCTGTCGGAAAGCTCAAGGGTTCCTGCTTCTTTGCCGTCAGTGTTAAACACTTTTACTTCAGCCATTTTCTATTCCTCCTTCCCGCCTTCCTTATTTCGCAGCCTTTACAGACTCTTTGATGGTAACGAGTGCCTTCTTCGGTCCGGGAACCGCGCCTTTTACGAGAAGAAGATTCTTTTCGGGATCTACCTTCACAACTATGAGGTTCTGTACTGTGGACTTCACCCCGCCCATACGGCCGGGCATTCCCTTGCCTTTGAATACGCGGCTCGGTGAAGAGCAAGCACCGTTCGAGCCCTGATGACGATGGAATTTTGAACCGTGTGCCATGGGTCCTCTGTGCTGTCCGAGACGCTTGATAGCGCCCTGGAAGCCCTTGCCCTTTGAAATGCCGGTAGCGTCGATGTGATCGCCCGCTTCAAAGATGTCAGCCTTGATCTCCTGCGCGATCTGATACTCGCTTGAATTCTCAAAACGGAATTCCCTGACATACTTCTTCGGTGAAACGCCGGCCTTCTTGAAGTGGCCTGCCTCAGGCTTGTTCGTCCCATGGCGTCTCGCTACTGATTTCTGGTTGTTTGCGTCAACGGATACAGCCTTAACAGCATTGTCGACGAAGCCCACCTGGACTGCGTCATATCCGTCGTTTTCCTGTGTCTTGATCTGTGTCACCACACAGGGACCTGCTTCGAGAACGGTAACGGGGATAACAGTCCCGTCCTCTTCGAAGATCTGCGTCATACCAAGTTTCTTTGTAAGTATGGCTTTCTTCATAAACTTTTCCTCCTTCTACAGCGGAACCCGAAGGTTCATACTAGATTGGTTGCTGACTGAAAATAATAAAAATTATTTCATGCGAATGTTGATATCCACACCGACGGGCATTTCGATGTGAGAGAGGGAATCGATGGTCGCCTGAGTGGGGCTGAGTATATCGATGAGCCTCTTGTGTGTCCTCTGCTCGAACTGCTCACGGGAATCCTTGTATTTGTGAACCGCACGAAGAATGGTCACTACTTCCTTCTTTGTGGGAAGGGGAACGGGACCTGAAACCGCCTCACCGTTCTTCTTTACAGTGTCGATGATCTTCTGTGCCGACTGATCGACCAGCTCGTGATCGTAAGCCTTGAGGGTGATCCTCATTACTGATGTAGCCATAAAAAAAGCCGCCTCCTTATCCGCGTTACAAAATGTAAGCACGACAAGCGGTGACTGTACACAGTTCCGTGTGTGTCCTATTCCAAAACGCACAAAAATCGGACCACACGTTGTTTCTACCATATGATAGACCGTTAATGCACAGCACATTGCCGTCTGAATTGTACCAGACATTCGCTCGGCGCAAGTTCCCTGCGCCCACTCCGGTGCTCGGCGGGTTAGTCCGTCACCCATGTGGAAACAGCAATCTTGCGTGTCTACGCTATCAATGCCACAGCGAGAAGTAATATACAGGAATTTTTAAGAACTTGCAAGAAATATTTTTCAGATATTGTACTTTATTCTGTGCAATATTAATTTGAAAGCCATATCCCACTGGCGCCGCAGGGAAGGACGAGCCCGTTTGAAGTAACGGGAAGGCCGATCTCGTCAGCGCTCACGTCCCCGGGCTTTTTGATCGCTGACGAAAGCATATAGGAAAGAACTCCGCTCTGCAGGCCTGTGGTATAGGAATTGATGAGGAAAAAGAGAGGGTCGTCGGAAAGGAGCGCAGCACAGCTTTCGATAAGAGAAAAGACTGACGTCTCTATCTTCCATATCTCGCCCTTCGGACCGCGGCCGTAGGAGGGCGGATCCATTATTATTCCGTCATAGCGGTTGCCGCGGCGTATCTCACGCTCGACAAATTTCATGCAATCATCAACGATCCAGCGGATGGGCGCATCGGAAAGGCCTGAAGATAATGCATTGTCCTTTGCCCAGCCCACCATACCCTTTGAGGCATCAACGTGGACGACAGACGCTCCGGCACTTGCGGCCGCAAGGGTGGCGCCACCGGTGTAGGCGAAAAGATTCAGGACCTTTACGGGGCGGTCGGAATTCTTTCTTATGATCGAGGCTATCGTCTCCCAGTTCACCGCCTGCTCCGGGAAAACGCCGGTATGCTTGAATTTGAAGGGGCGAAGATGAAAATTTATTTTCTTTTGGATCGAGGAAAGCGTGTAAGATATGGTCCACTCCTCCGGAAGATCAAAGATCTCCCAGTCGCCGCCGCCCTTTGTGCTCCTGTGATAATGCGCGTTCAGTTTCTTCCAGGCGACGTCGCTCTTTTTTGTATCCCATATCGCCTGGGGATCGGGGCGAAGGAGGATGTAATCCCCCCAGCGCTCGAGTTTCTCACCGCACGACGCGTCTATTACCTCAAATTCCTTCCAGCCGTCCGCTATCCTCAAAATACGCTCCTCCCGAAAACTCTCCTCTTGTAGAAAAAAGCGGAGGCGATGGCCGCCTCCGCAATGAAGATCTTTGTGTCAGTCTTTTTTGTCCCCGGTGATCTTTGTCACGATCTGTCCGAAGCCGTAGATGCAGAGCGAAGCGATCCAATAAATGAATACGCCGACTGCCGCGCTGATGAGGGCACTCACGATCCCGACCCCATTCACGCTCGCGCCGATCCCAAACAAACCGCCGGGCGAAACACTTCCTACTATTCCGAGTATGCAGTTTATCGCGTGATATACAACACCGATCCAGAAAACGATCTTCGCAATGACGCATAGCTTGTTACCTACGTTTGAATACATTCCCTTTCCGTCCTTGAAGGCTCCCTTGACCTCATTCACGGTCTTCTGGAATTCATTCGGCTTTTGCGGGCCCTGATTGTACTGCTGCTGATACTGGGGACCTCCCTGCTGAAACTGCTGGTACTGATACTGGTACTGCTGAGCTCCCTGTGCAAACTGCTGTCCGGCCTGGGCTGCTCCCTGTGCTGCCTGCTGAGCTCCCTGAGCCGCCTGCTGAGCTCCCTGAGCCGCCTGTGCTGCGCCCTGTCCAAGGTTCTGTCCGTTTGGTGTCTGATTCTGATCCATAATCCATTCCTCCATTTAATAATAATTAACGGGAACGAAATCATTATATTATATTGAATAATGAAAGCAATATGTCAATTTCCGAAAAAGGCGTCCACTCCGTCGGCAATGCCCTTTGCCATCGCATATTGATAATCCTCGGTCGCCATCCTGAGGTCTTCGTCGGGATTTGTCATGAAGCCAAGCTCCACTATCGTGACGGGAACCGTACACCAGTTGATCCCGCTCATGTTGTCGACCTCCCAGACATACTTCTTCTTCGCGCCCGTAGCCGCGCAGAAGCAGTCGAGGACATCCTCGGAAAGCGTGCGGCACGCGCTGTAGAGATTAGCATTGTAGGGGTTCGAGGACGTCTGGCAGGCTGTGACGCAACCGTGGATCGAAGGATCGTCGGAACCGTTTGCGTGGATCCGAAGGAATGCGTCTGCGCCGGCATCATTTGCGATCTTCGCGCGCTCGGCATTTGAGATATTGACATCATGGCTTGTCCTTATCATAAGGACTTTGTAGCCCCTTGATTCAAGCTCTTTCTGGAGCTTGAGCGAAACCTGGAGCGTCAGCTGGTATTCCGCAAGTCCGCTGGCGGCGCCGCTCGTTCCTGCCGCCACCTTTGCCTTCATCACGGAAGAGCCGGGGCCGTCTGGCTCCTTCTCGGAATTGGCATGTCCCTGATGTCCCGCGTCTATCGCGATAAGGCATTCTCCGGGCGCCTTCTTCACAAATGTTGTCCCCGAAACAGGCTGCCCGGTGGAGTAGTCTGTCTTTTCGGGCTTTTTCTCCGAAAGATAATTACTCGAAACATAGCCTTTTTGCTTATCTACTTCGACCCTGGCCCAGCTGCCGTTCTCACCGTTCTTCGTGACCTCTGTCCCGCTATTCAGCTTTTTGATCACTCCATAGGACGTGCCGGGGCCTTCCCTGAAATTGACGCCGGCTGTCGTGTACATTGTGACCGGAGTGACATCCGTGTCAGCCGTCTTTGGAGCCTCCTCCTTTGAGGAAGCCGCAGAGTCTTTTGAAGAAGCTGCTGAAGAGGAAGCCTTTGCGGATGAAGCTGCCGATGAAGGCTGTGCTTCAGAGGACGAGGCTACCGCAGGCTCCGCTGCTGAAGAAGACTGCGTTCCTGAGTTTGCGGCTGAAGAAACAGCGCTGCTCACTGAAGCAGAGGAACTTGAATTACCGCCCTTCGCCGCGCCGCAGCCCGTGAAGGTAAGTGTGAACGCCGCTGCCAATGAAAGAAACAGTGTAAGAGCCTTTTTTCGTTTTGACATTATCTTCTCCCTCTAAAATAATAAATACGCGTTGCGTACTGCAATCTTTACGACATTGTAATAATAAAAAAAAGTTGGACTTTTTTCAAGCTTGCATGCTATACTGATGATGAATTATTGGCTTTGAAACCTTCGGGTAAGGGAATACCCGGGAAAGAGGTCATTATGAGTATTGGAGCAGTTGGATCCTCGAGCTCGGTCTACGGACAGCTCGCAAGCGGATCAAGGCTTATGAGTGCCGCGGACGGACCCGCGGAAATGGCTATTTCAGAGAAGATGGACTCCCAGGTCAGAAGCTATGACAAGGGCTCTGACAATGCTGCGAGCGGTATCGATGTTGCGAACATCTCGGACGGCGCTCTCGGAAATATCACGGACAATCTTCAGCGCATCAGGGAGCTGGCTCTTGCTTCGATGAACACCGCAGTCATGACTCCTTCCGATATCGCAAAGAATCAGGCAGAGATCGATCAGCTGAAGCAGGGCATTGCGGACATAGCCTCGCAGACAACCTACAATACAAAGCATCTTCTTGATGGTACCGAGGATGAATTCAGGCTGAAGACAGATCCAAACGGGGGCGAAGCTTCAGTCACCGCAGCAAATGCGACGCTTGAATCCCTTGGCATTGCTGATTTTGATGTCACAAAGGACTTTGATATCACAAAAATCGACAAGGCGCTTGAGAAGGTACAGACCCAGCGTTCAACGGCGGGAGCCCAGTCAAATGCGCTTGCCTATCAGGTGTCAGTGAACTCCGGTGCCTCCTACAATCTTACAGCCGCAAACTCACGCATTTCGGATCTTGATATGGCAAAGGGTATAAACGCTATGGACAAGCAGCGTCTGCTCGATACCGTATCCGTCATGATGCAGAAGAAACGCCAGGAGGACGAAGCCAGAAGGCATCTCGGGCTTTTCACTTGACAAAAAAACAGATCAAAAAAAGGGGCGCTTCATTTCGAAGCGTCCCTTTTTGTATTGTTTGATCAGAAAAGCCCTGTTACTGGGGCTTTGTCTTGGAAAGGTAGGATGAACCCATGAAGCCCTCCATCCCGTTGTATTTCACCTTGATCCAGCCGTTCTCGGATCCGGTAACCTCAACCTGCGCGCCCTTCGGCATCGTTGTGAGCACCTCTCCGTCCTTTGACGCGGTCTTCCTGAGATTCACTCCGCTTGTGACATACATCGTCCCAAGCTCCACAGTCGCCTTTTCTGTGCTTGCCGCTACAGTCTCTGTTGAGTCAAGCTTTTCAAGAAGATAATAATTGCTTATAAAGCCTCTCTTCCCGTTGTAATCAACCTCCGACCAGTTCTTTGACTCGCCGTAAACATTGACCTTTGCCTTTCCGGGAACCTCGGTTATAACATCATATTCAAGTCCGGGACCTTTTCTCAGATTCACGCCCTGCTTTGTATAAAGCGTGCCCTTCACTGTAGTGGAATTCGTCGTTGCGCTGCCTGCCTTTGAGGAAGAAGCCGATGTCTTTGAAGATGCTGCTGACGAAGTCTTTGCAGAGGATGATGCCGAAGATGTCTTTGTGGATGATGCTGCCGAAGAAGTCGATGCCTTTGAAGATGCCGCTGATGATGTAGCGGATGAGGCGGCAGATGATGCCGCAGATGAAACTGCCGATGAAGCCTTCGCTGCGCTTGAAGCCGCCTGCGAAACAGGCTGTGAAGTGTTTGAATTGTTTGACTCCGATTTTCCGGCGCAGCCTGTCAGAGCGAGAGTAAATACAGCTGCCGCGCAAAGTACGGAGGCAAAAAGCTTATTTGACCTTCTCATTAGAATCTCCTTTCTTTTTCATAAGAACCAAATTTGATTATAACTTCTCCATACGCTTTCTTCAAGAGAATAACGCCATATTTTGTACAAAATAATATCCATAACCTCTATATATTGAAAAGCTCCGGCAGGTGCGTTTCCCTGCCGGAGCCAAAAGCCTTGTGAATACAGCGTTTCAAGCCTTATTATCCTCTTCTGTCCCGTAATTTCTCATTATCTGATCGGTAAATTTCTCAGTCATCCCTTCAAAGTTCTGCTTTACCATGCTTTCTGCGATCTTCTGTATCGCCTGCTCTGAATACATATCCTCAATCTGTGATGCGTAAAGGTCCTTTTCCTCGTCGTCACTGAAGGCCTTCACGGATTCCTTCTGCTGCTTTATGACCTGCTCAAGGAAATAGCTTTCGAACGATCTGACGGCCTCCTTGACTTCCTCCCTGGAGGAGTCCTTTGAAAGACCCGAAACCTTCCCCGTGACCTTTTCGGCATTTTCTGCCGCCTTTGAGTTCTCGCTCTGTAATGAATAATAATCCGATAAACCGGAAATACCCGAAATACTGTCCATTTCTGAACCTCCTTATATCGTGGGGACTATCTCTTCAGGTTGTTCGCCTGCTCAAGCATCGTGTCGGAAACCGTGATCGCCCTTGAATTCAATTCATACGCCCTTTGAGAGATAATGAGGTTCACCATCTCAGTCGCCACATCCACATTTGAGCCTTCAAGATAACCCTGAGCGATAGTCGACCGCTCGATCGGAAGGTTTGTGGTCACTTCATTTATGGCTGCCCCGGAAGCTGCTGTCTCCTGAAGGAGGCTGTCCGAAGCCTTTTCAAGTCCCTTGTTGTTGGGAAACTGGAAAAGCCCTATCTGCTGGCCGGTCTCGACATATACACCCTCTTCATTCCTGTAAGCGACTATTCCCTCTGAGCTTACTGTCACATTGTCTGCGCCTATACCCTCCGGAAGCACTACAGGATTCAGGTTCGTATCAAGCACCCTGTTTCCGTTGGGATCCGCAAGGACTCTCTCGCCTTGTACTGTATCAAGCGCCCAGCCGAAGTCTCCGGCTCTTGTATAATAAAGCTCGTTGTCCGCGCCCCGCACCGCGTAAAAACCCTTTCCGGAAATACAAAGCGCCATGTGGTTGTCGCTCTTCAGCATCGCGCCCTGAGTGAAGTTCGAGTTCAATGAAGCTACCCTTGTTCCGAGTCCGACCTGCGCCGTAGTGGGCTTCGGATCCCCGTTTGAGGTTGTGGTCTCCGTCTGGAGAGTCTGATAAAGGAGTGATTTGAACTCCGTGGACTGTGCCTTGTAGCCCGTGGTATTCACATTCGCGAGATTGTTCGCGATCGTATCCACGCTCGTCTGCTGAGCCTTCATGCCGGCAGCGCCGGTCCAGAGTGACCTCATCATAATGCATTAACCTCCGATCAGACCCGTCCTACCTGGGACACAGCCATCTCAATCGTTGTATCCTCAGTCTGTATCATCTTCTGGTCAGCCTCATAAGCTCTTGATATAGCTATGATCTGAACCATCTCATCCACTACCTTCACATTTGAGGCTTCGAGAACGCCCTGCTCGATCTCGGCGTCGGATGCTATCATCTGCCCGCCTTCAACGAGGTCGTAGAGATTCTCTCCGTATTTTGAAAGGAAATCATAATTCTCAAAATCAACAACGCCCACATTCGTGACTATCTGCCCGTTCTGCCAGACATTGTGCTGCTTGTCCACAGTAAATTCCGTAATGGGATCGACCCTCACCCAGGCATTGGGATCGTTCGCTTCAGCCCCCGCCTGTGTCAGCAGATGGTCGCCGTCAACCGTTACAAAATAGCCGTCACGGTCCACATTGAAATTGCCGTCTCTTGTATACTTGATCGAGGTGTTGCCCTGCTTGTCAGTAAATTCTATTGGGAAAAAGCCTCTTCCCGCGAGCGCGAGCTCGGAGGGCTTGTCTGTGATCTCAAAGCTGCCCTGCTCCCAGTTCGTATAGGTCTCGCCTATCTTTGCGCCAAGGTTCACGATGCCGATGCGCTGGGGCATGGTATTGAATGAGGTGTCCTTGATCTTTATCGCGAGCTGATCCGCGAAGGAAACGGCTGTCGCCCCCTCCTTCTTGTAGCCCGTAGTGTCGGCGTTTGCGAGGTTATTCGCGAGGACATCCATCCGCCTCGCCTCATTTCTCATCCCTGTAAACGCTGTGTATAGCCCTTTTACCATAATATTCCCCCTTACGGACCTGCAGCGGATTAACTTAGCAATTCTGCTGCAGTTCCTTATAAATGAAACGACCGGGTCAGACGGAACTTGCTTTTCCGTCAGGATCCCCGGCCTCCATGCCGTGACAAAAGCTATTTGCCCTTGCCCGAATCTTCATTTCAAGAATAATATCGGAATTATTCTTTGAAATCTTAACCTTTTGCGTTATATTTGAGGTCAATATTTACCACAAAAGGAGCCGGATCATGAAAAAATTTTTAAGTCTCTTCCTTGCCTCGCTTGCAATCCTCCTCACAGTCACAGGCTGCGGAAATGCAGCGGCAGACAGCACAGGAAAATCACTGTCGCCCACCGGTCTGGAGCAGAGCATCTCTGAAAACCCGCCGCAGATCACATCGCAAAGTTCATCGCAGAGCGGCTCGCAAAGCTCATCAAAAACTTCATCACAAAAATCGTCCCCAAGTCCGTCGCAGGCTTCATCTCAGAAGCAATCCCAAAAGAGTTCCTCGCAGGTCTCCTCAGAAAAGTCCACCGCTCCGGATGAGCACGGGACCTATGACTCGGCACAAGATGTTGCGGATTATCTTTTATATTACCACAAGCTTCCGGAAAATTATATGACAAAAAGTGAAGCGAGAAAAAAGGGCTGGGAGTCAGGCGCCCTGAACCGGGTCATACCCGGAAAATGCATTGGAGGCGACGAATATTTGAACCTGGAAGGCAAACTTCCGAAGAATGCCACCTACCACGAATGCGATATAGATACGATAAACAAAGCGAAGCGCGGCAGTAAGCGCCTGGTCTGGTCTGACGATTTCAAGATATATTATACAAAGGATCATTACGAGACATTTGAATATGTCGGAGGATAATAATGAAAAAGACAATGCTTGACTGCTCCCGTCTGAAGGAAAGAGACGCGATGCGGGATTATATGATCGAACTTTTCGGCTTTTCAAAGGAAGACGATTTCACCGGAAACCTCGACCACTTAAATGACCTCCTTTCGGAGGTCACAAAAGATATCAATATATGTATTTCGATCGATCAGTTTTTGATCGCAGCTGCGGCTTCCTTTTCCTGGAAGACCCTCAGAGTCCTGATGCTCGGCGCAAAGGGAAATCCTCACATTACAATAACTCTTGACTGATCACTCCCGATCGCCTGCGATGAAGTCCACGTATTTCCCGGTTCCGACGGCGACGCAGGTCATGGGATCCTCTGCGGTCATAGTGTTGATGCCGGTGCGGTCCTCCATCAGTTCCTCAAGACCGCGGAGAAGCGCTCCGCCTCCTGTCAGTATGATCCCTCTGTCAGCAACGTCAGCCGCAAGCTCCGGCGGCGTCTTTTCAAGAACGGAGTGAACTGCCTCAACTATCTGAAGCGTGGGCTCACGAAGGGCTTCCTCCGTCTCCTCGCTTGAGACCTCAATGGTCTTCGGAAGACCTGTGACCAAGTTCCTTCCCCTGACATCCATTGTCATTGGTTCGGGAAGAGGATAGCAGGTTCCTATATTGATCTTCACATCCTCCGCCGTTCTTTCACCGATCAGGAGGTTGTGTTTCTTTCTCATATAACGCACTATCGACTCGTCAAAGTCGTCTCCCGCTATCTTGATGGATGTGGAGACAACCGAACCGCCGAGGGAGATGACAGCTATATCAGCCGTACCACCGCCTATATCGACTATCATATTTCCGCAAGGTCTTGAAATATCGATGCCTGCGCCGATAGCAGCGGCAATGGGCTCCTCTATGATGTAGACCTCTCTCGCCCCCGCTGAATAAGCCGCGTCCTCAACCGCGCGCTTCTCAACCTCTGTAACTCCGGAGGGCACACAGACAGAGATCCTGGGCTTTCTGTAATTCTTCTTCCCCATTGCCTTCTGGATGAAGTATTTGATCATCTTTTCAGTAACGGTATAATCTGAGATGACGCCCTGACGAAGCGGCCTTACCGCAACAATGTTTCCGGGAGTACGACCGAGCATGAGGCGCGCCTCTTCACCGATCGCCTTGATCTTTGAGCTGTCGCGGTCGAAAGCGACGACCGAGGGCTCTTTCAGTACAACTCCGCGCCCCTTCAGATAAACAAGGATACTCGCAGTACCAAGATCTATTCCTATATCATTTCCACCCATAAGTGCCATGGACGTTTCCTTTCATATATCAAAACGCGTTCTTCCATAAGCGCGAGTCAGAAGAATATTATAAACATTTTTCTGCTCTTTTCAATAGCTCTGTAAAAGGTTTTTCTACATGAACATTACTGTTTCAGGAAACGCATACGGTCATGGTCTCGTATCTTCTTTTTTACGGGAAGTTCTTCACCTGTGCTTAAGGCCTTCAGTTCCGCCTCCATCTGCTTTCTGCATTCCGTACACAGCTTGCCGGACAGTATGGGCTTGCCGCAGCGCTCGCAGTCAATGGTTACTCCCGACTCCTTTGAAAATTCTATTCTCTGCTCCCTGAGCCATTGCTTGATCTGCTTTTCCGTGGCGCCGCATTTTTCAATGACCTCGGCCATGGCCGCGCCCTTGTTGTCCCAGAGATATTCCTTGACCTTCTTGAATGTATCTTCCTCCTGGTCCTTGCACATGGGGCAAAGCATCGGACCGATACCGACCCAGTTGAAGAGTCTGCCGCATTTTGAACATGTCTGAACTTCCATATTGTATTCTGACCTCCTTTTGCCAGCCAGCTTATTTTATCGTATCAGATGATCGGAACTTTTATCCGAAGATCGTTTTTTGGATAAGAACTGCAGGAGTGAAACCACCCCATCTCCTTGTCCTCTCTCCTTCTCCCGTCGCCGAAGGGCGACACGAAGATGTCACCGGACAGAAGCTTTGCCCTGCAGTAACCACACTCTCCGGCCCTGCAATGGCAGTCAACGGGGATTCCCGCACGCTCGAGGGAAACCGCCACGGGCTCATCCATCCTTGCTTCTATCGTGGTTTCTGATATACCCCTTACAACCGTGATATGACAGGTCTTTCCGATATTCTCCGTAGGAAAGCCGGGAATCTGCGAAGCGTCACCCGGCTGCTGCATAGCTTCGTATCTCAGCCGCTTTCCGGGGACCCCCATATCCTTGAGTATCCCCGAAATGAGCTCATACATAGGTCTCGGTCCGCAGAAAAAGTAGGTAGGGTCCTCCCCGGAATACTTTTTGATGATCTCTTTTGAAAGAAAGCCCTTTTCTCCTGTCCACTCCGGGTCATCGCTCATGATATTAATGACCTTTATTTTGCCATCAGCCTTCTTTTCAGCGGCTGACAGTTCATCACCGCAGACTATGTCATTATGCTTTACGCTTCCGTAGAGTATCGTAAGGTTGATATCAAGCTTTCCTGCTGCCACCTCCTTTGCCATTGACACAAAGGGCGTGATGCCGGAGCCTCCGGCAAGCGCCACCACATTTTTTGAATCCCTGAGCGGCTGATAGAAGAAATCCGAGAAGGGCAGATCGACTTCTATCTCATCGCCCACGGACAGATTCTTTTCGAGATGATCCGGAACGAGGTAGGGGCGGTTCTTCCTTACTGTAAATTCTATATATCCATTCTCTGAAAGTGCCTCGTACGGTGCGCTTGAGATGGAATAAGCCCTTGTCAGGACAGACTGACCGATATTCTGGTGGATGACCATATACTGCCCCGCCATAAATACAGGAGCTATACCATCTTTCGGAGACAGCCTGTAGGTCTTTGATGACGGACTTGCATCACGGATCTCCTTAACTACATAGGTCTTTTTGCCCGGATGGACTCTGTCTGAAATCTCTCTGATATGGTCCTTCGGATCCGGGGTCGCTGAGGCATTGTTTATAGTCTCACGGCGAAGCGATGTGACTCTGTCAGCGCCTCCCACATCCTGTAAAAAGCCCTTTATCTTCATCAATGCGCTCCTTTCTGCACTGCTGCCATCGCTTCACAAACATTCTTCGCGGCAGCGCGGCCGTTCGTAACAGCGGGTCCCATCCCGTTTCCGCTCATTCCGGCGGCGCAGGCAAACTCAAGCCCCTCGATGGTGCGGTCCTCCTCCTTCATCTGGAGCCTTGCGACCGCATGGTTTTCTATCGTATGAAGATAGCCGTAGATAGAGCCCTTCCAGGCACCGACATAATGCGAGATCGTCACAGGAGTTGATACCTCTATCTCGTGGATCCTGTCGTGGATGATGATGCCTGTCATCCGCTCATAGCCTTCGATCAGCTCGCGCCCTATCTTTTCCTTCAGTTTGGGATAATCCTCGGGAGCAACACTCAAAAACGAATTCACGAGCGGAAGAGCCGTGATCGAGAACTGGGTATAGCCCTCGGGCACACAGGAGGGATTGGAGAGATTCAGACATATGGAAGTAAGGTAGCTGTAAGGTCCCGGGCCCTTCTCGTTTTCCCAGATGGCCTTCGGGTCCATGGTCTGAGCCGAAAAGATATTGTAATCACGTATCCCTATCTCCTCCGGCGTTCCGTCGAGTATCATCATCACGGAAACCGGGCAGACTGAAAGCGGAAGCCCGTTCACCTGTTTGATCGCATTGGGTGGCACCTCGCTCTTCGGCTCTATCATCGAAGAGTAGACCTTGTGAGGATAAGCACCGCTTATCAGGTAGTCGCAGTTTATCTCATCGCCTCTTTTCGTCCGGACTCCCTGAACACGGCCGTCATGCACCATTATCTTTTCCACTTCCTGCAGAAACTCAACCTGGGCGCCGTTTTCCTCGGCTTTTGCAAGAAGCTTCATCGACATCTCATGAGAATAATTTTTGCATACATAGGAGCCGCCCCTAAGATAATCCGCATAAAGAAAGGCGTAAATAGTGAAGGGCAGCCTGTCAAGAGGCGCCCCGACATAGATCCAGTAGGCGGAAAGTATATCCCTGATCTCCTGCGGAAATCCAAATGTGTCCATCACCTCGTAGGCCGTGTAGCCCGCGGTCTTTACGAAATCATTGTGATTTATGAGCATCTTTAGCCTGCTCACATGATTCACCGAAAGATAATTCATCGAGTCATAGACCCTTCCGCAGAGGCAGAGGAAATCATAGACCTTCTCCCTGAAGCCCGGATATTTTTCACCGATCTCGTCCGCTGCCTTTGCAAAGCCCGCATGGAGAGTAATATCAATATTCTTCGCCGGTTCAAGGAACCTGTAGGCCTCCGGGACTCTGAGCCAGTCGATGGAAAGTCCCTGTTCATCAAAGAATTTCCCGACCTTCAGCCTGTCATTCTCCGGTCCAATGGACATCATCTCGTGGAGCGTCGCCTCTATCTCAAAGCCGTGGCGTACATAGCTTGTAGCAAGTCCTCCCGGGAGATTGTGCTTTTCAAGTATCAGGATATCCTTCACTCCCTGCGACTGAAGATGAAGTGCCGCCGAGAGGCCGGAAAGTCCTGCGCCGATTATTATCACATCATAGTGATCCTTGTAAAATTTCATGAAAGCAGTCCTTTCGGTGAGACTATGTTTTTGGAGCTTTATATGATATTATGACGATACCGGAGACAAAAGTCAAAGCATACGAAGGCACTTTCCCCCTTATTTTTATAAACATTGGAGAATCAATAATGACTACTCTCTTCCCTACACTCTGGTCTCTCATAAGGACCTGGGAAAACAATAATAATACGGCCCTCATCTATTCCGACAACGACCCGGAGGATCCCGCTGAGAAGCTGTCCTACGGAGAGCTTTTTGAGAAAGTGATCAAAAAGGCGAAGGGGCTCAAAAAAGAATCTCTTCCCATAGAATTCCCGTTTGCAAAGACTCCCGAATGCATTTCTACACTCTTTGCAAACCTCCTTATCGGAAACGACCTTCTTCTCCTTGAGGCCGAAGGCTATGATAACAATTCTCTGCCCGCAGGCTTTGAGATAAAGGAGGTTCCGCCCTCCAACGGTCCTTTATCCGATGATCTTTTCATCAAGGGCGTTTGCGAGGGAAGGTTATTGTTCTTCACATCAGGCACGACCTTTGCTTCAAAGGCCGTGATACTCACAACCCGCTCACTCCTTCGCGCCTGCTACAACGGGCAGTCGCTCTCGTCCTGCGGCGAAAAGGATATATTACTTTCCCTTCTCCCTCTCGCCCATGTTTTCGGTTTCATCTGCGCCTTTCTCTGGGGGCTTTGCTATGGCGCTTCCGTTGCGCTTTCCAGAGGTGCGCGGAACTTCTTCAATGACTTTTCTTTCTTCAAGCCGACCATAGTTTCTGTGGTTCCCGCAATGGCAGAGGTACTTGTGAAGGCCGGCAGCCTGAATCACGACCTTCGCCTCATGATAATAGGCGCAGCTGCCGCAAGAGAAGAAGTCCTTGAAAAGCTCGCGCAGATGGGGATCGAGATACACCTGGGATATGGCCTTACAGAGACCGCCAGCGGTATAGCTCTCCATCACGATGACAAAGACCCTCTGGCCCTTACCCCCTGTCCCGGCTGTGAATTTACGATAGCTGAGGACGGAGAGATCCTGGTCAAAACAGCATCCATGATGGACGGCTACCTGAACGGCGATACGGAGTCCGTACTGAAGGATGGCTGCCTCCATACAGGCGACCTCGGTTTCATCGATGAAAGGGGCTGCATCCATGTTACGGGACGAAAAAAAGATGTCCTGGTCCTTTCAAGCGGCACGAAGGTCTTCCTTCCGGAATATGAAAAGGCACTTCGGGAGGCTCTTTCGGTGGAGGATCTCGCCGCAATACAATCCGGCAGAGGGAAGATCGTGCTCTTCATCGGACATCCCCTTCCGGATGGTCTTTCAAAGGACATGCTGAAAAAACGCGTAGAGGAATTCAATCAGACATTACAAAGGGATCGTCAGGTTTCAGACATTGTCTTCACACCGGGACCGCTCCCGAAAACGAAAACTGGAAAGGTAATGAGATACCTGCTCATTGCAAAATAAATGTTATATCAGGCCCCCACAGTTTGCAGGAGGTAGTTCCATGGCAGAAAAAGTGCCCCTTACAAGAGAAGAAGTTACAGAAAAGATCGTCAAGCTCATCCACGATTATGTGCCCCAGCTTGCAGATGAAGAGCTCACCGAGGAGTCCGTAGTAAACCGCGATATGGGCATAGACTCGATGAACTTTATCCTTGTGATATGCAAGATCGAGGGCGAGTTTTCGGTAAAGATCCCGCAGGAGGAATGGGATCATTACAGCAGGCTCGGTGACCTCGTTGACGCGGTTCTGAAATACAAAAAATAATGCAGGATTATTTTGAAAAAAGAATAAATGTTGAAAGCCGCTATGTAAACAGGACAAGGGTGCTTCGCACTTCTGTCCTCTTTCAGCTGCTTCAGGAACTCACTGTGGAAGCTACCGAAAAAGCAGGTGTCACAAGAAATTTCACGCTGGACCGCGGACTTCTCTGGATCATAGCAAAGCAGGCCTTTGATGTAGTAAGGATGCCTGCCTATGACGAGACCCTCACGATAAGGCTCTATCCCATGAAGACCATGCATATCTTCTTTCCGAGATATATCGAGATCTATTCCGAGGGGATCACAAGATACGAAAACAGTGACTTGAACGATCCTAAGGACTCAAGCATCCCTATCATCAGGGGCACCTCCCTCTGGCTCCTTATGAATGAAAAGGACAGAACAATGGTCTTCCCTGAAAAGGTCGGGATCTCGATCGATGGCGTCAAAGCGCCACAGGGCGCCTCTCTTCCAAAGGCTGTGCATCTGCCGCAGGAAAATTCCGATGAGATCCTTTTTTCGGGAAGCCGGGAAATAACGGCCGGCTGGTCACTTTCCGATATGAACGGCCATCTCAACAATTCGCGTTATTTTGATATAGCAGACGACCTGATACCGCTTGATGAGATAGAAACCCTTTCCCCCAAAGGCTTTCAGGCGGATTATGTAAATGAGATCCTGCCCGGGGACAGGCTTTTTGTTGAATATCAAAAAACCGCGGAAGCCTGGTACTTCCGCGGTGATCTTGTGGATAAAGAAAAGCCTGCCTTCAGACTCAAGATATCTTATTGATGCTTCGCCTCTTTGTAGGGGTCCCTGCAGGAGCCAAAGAGCGCTGCGACATGCTCCGCCACGGCTTCAAGGTGGATGCCGGTGGTATTTACGAGAATGTCATAATTCAGTCTCGCTCCCCACTTCTGCCCCGTATAGAATTCATAATATTTCGCGCGTCCTCTGTCTATCCTTTCAATGCTCCGCTTCAGATCCTTGTCCGAAAGCCCCTTTACCTCGTCATCTCCATAGGATTTTTCACGGGTGCGCTGCATCCTGCTTTCTATGTCAGCAAAGACGAAGATCCTGAAGGGCTCCATATCACGGAGAATATAATCCGCACAGCGCCCGACTATGACGCATTCCGATTCCTCCGCAAGGTCCTTGATGATCTGATGTTGCATTGAATAAATCTCGAGATTCTGTTCCATGACGGGATTTGTCTGGGGATAAAGTGTACGCGCTGTGTGTATCGGGTAAGAGAATACCGGACGCTTCTCGACTATGGTCTTCACATATTCCTTTGAGAGCGAGGTCTGCTCCGCTATCTCTTCGATTATCTCCTGGTCGTAATAAGCAAGTCCCAGCCTCTCGGAAAGCCTTCGTCCAAGCTCTCTTCCGCCTGAGCCAAATTCACGCCCGATGGTGATTATCCTGCTCATTCAGTCGCCTCCTTGATATCTATTTTCATTACCGCTCTCTCAAGATAGAGCCCGGCTACATCTATATCCGTAAGCTGATATACCATCCTTGAGCCGACCGCGTCCTCAATCTCGTTCAGATACCACTTTCCCTTGTCCGGGATGAAATCTATGCCGATGAAATCCGAATCAAGAAGCCTCTGAACCTTCTTTGCGATTTCTATCACATCACTTCCCGGCTCAAAAAGCCTGATCGAACCGCCTCTTGAGTAATTGCTTCGAAAGTCGTCCGTGCTCTCCCTTATGATGCTTGCGATCATTTTTTCACCCATCATATAGATCCGAAGATCGCGCGTATGCTCTGCTATCGCCCTTTGGGCTATATAGTTTTTTCCCGGTCTTTTGATCAGCCGTTCGCACTTCTCTTTATTATTTATCCAATACACCTCATGGCCGCCATGACCGGCGATCTCTTTCATGACAAAGGGAAATCCGGGGAGGGAATCGCCTTCCTTAAGGAGCTTCGTCTCTATCGCGGGGATATCATTTTCCACGCAGAATAGATAATTCTCCCATTTGTTGTTCCCGAGACGGACCGTTGGCTCATTATTTATGCATATTACGCCGTATTCCCTGCAAAGGAGGTTTACCCTGATATCACGGCTGCGGTTCAGCACGATATCGATCCCGGTAAGGATATCTCCACCCAAAGCTCCGGTAAATAGGAAAAGCTCTGTATCAAAATCTTTTGCCCTTTTGATAAGCTCTGAAACAAACCAGCTGTTCTTTGCAGCGTCTTCACTTTTATAGACCAAAAGCCCCTTATACATTATCTTTGGGAAGAGACTATGTGCTCAAGAACAAACTTTGCCATATTTACTCCGGTGCAGTCAAGCGAGCTCTTGAAATGCGGATTGGAATTCACTTCGCAGATCATGGGACCGTTTTTACCAAAAAGAACGTCAACCCCACAAAAATCGAGATCGAGGCAGTTTGAAGCCGCGACGGCAAGTGCCTCCTGCGCTTCATCAAGCTCATATTTTTTCATGCTGCCGCCGTTTGTGATATTCGATCTGAAATCGGAGGGATTGTAGCGGAGCATGGATGAAACCACCTTTCCCCCGACGACATTGACTCTCACGTCGTGCCCGCTGCTTTCTTCTATGAATTCCTGCAGCAAAAAAGGGCGATAGCCGATGTCTTTTATTATCTTTTCAGCATCTTTCCTGTCTTTGGCGAGATGTACCTGAAACCCGAAGGAGCCGTAGTCTTCCTTGATCACGATCGGATAATCAAGACTTTTTTCGACAGCATCAAGAAATACAAAGCTGTTGATACCCGTACCCGAAAAGGCTTTGGGTGAAAAAAAGGTCTTTGGAAAAGGAATGTTTGCTTTTTTGAGATATAGATAAGTGAGCGCCTTGTTGTCGCAGGCCTCTATGGCTGACGCAGGATTGAAAAGCCAGACTCCCGCTTCTTCAAGCCTTCTCGCAAGCAGGATATCCTTGTCCCAGAAGATCGCAAAAGGCGGAAGGTCAAAGTCTCTGAAATCAGAGAGGACATCGCACATCAGCTCATCTGTCCTTTTTATTTCCATTTCGATACCGTGCTTTACCGCCTGTTCCCGGATGAGTTCATATATCTCGAGAAACTTTTCGGAATTAACAAAGGAATTTACGATGAGCCAGCTTTTCATTGATCATCCCCAGGTCTTTACGGTCTGATCCATCAGAAAAGCGACAAGGGGAGAGAGCTCTTCGGTCCGGTCCCATGTCTCAAGTGCGGAATAATAGGCCTTCCTGTCCTCCTCATGAATGATGATAATGGGGTGATTGTGGAAGGCGAGTATATAATTCATGAAAAGCCTCCCTGTCCTTCCGTTTCCCATTGCAAAGGGGTGGATATTCTCTACCCTCGCGTGGAAATAAGCGGCACCCGTGAGGATCTTCTCACTGTCGATATCGGGAACCTCTGCCATCAGTGCTGCCACTTCTCCCGGAACATCCTTCGGAGCAGCGCCCACCTCAAGCCTTCCGGTGACATACTCGTTTTTCTTATATTGCCCGGGACGCTCGCCCTTTCGCCATCTTATCTCATCATAAATATTCAGGGTAAGAAGTCTCTGAAGCTCGCAGAGCATCTTCCCGTCAGGCGCTACATGCCTTGCATAGGAAGAGAGGAAGTATTCGTAGGCTATTTTTGCATTCCTGATCTCATAGAGGTTGAAGAGATGACCTGTATAGTTTGAAACACTGTCGCTCTCGAAAACATCCTTCACATCCTTTAATGTGATCTTGTCGTTTTCCAGCTTTGAGGAATGGTAGGCCATCTCAGCGGCCTTTTCCCCTATGGCAAGCGAAAGCTCGCCCTCATCCGCTATACAGCGCGCACACCATTCATCAACGATCTCTTCATAGGTCTTTTTCATATATAACCCCCTTTTGTCATATAATGTGCTTGACCCTGCTGAATATACGCTATTATAGCATATTTTCTAAAAAAAAAGGGGCTGTCGCACTAAAACGTGTGGCAGCCCTCTTTTTTGTCCCAAAATTAAAAAACCGCACTTCGAAAAGTACGGTTTTTGTTGTAAAATATATTTATGCAACTAAATAAAATTTTAC
>Ga0256407_10002647_pt1 | contig 33673 bp, 27 predicted proteins | sample RumenRJG_04DNA_FD_193489 | JGI IMG/M metagenome (GOLD analysis project Ga0256407, IMG submission 193489) | Bovine rumen microbial communities from Lethbridge, Alberta, Canada - RJG_04 | ecosystem: Host-associated > Mammals > Digestive system > Stomach > Rumen | place: Canada: Alberta...
CATCAATGCTGGTGCGCGCCAAGAGGCCGAAGGCGAGGAAGGTGTAGCTCACTTTTGCGAACATGTCACTTTCAAAGGAACCCAGCGACGTTCGGCACTCCAGATACTGAACTGTCTGGAAAGTGTAGGTGGCGACCTGAATGCGTTTACCAATAAGGAAGATACTATTTTCTATGCCGCCATCTTGAAGGAACATTTGAGTAGAGCTGTCGATTTATTGACGGATATTGTCTTTAACAGTGAATATCCAGAACAGGAGATAGCCCACGAAGTGGATGTTATCTGTGATGAAATCGAGAGTTATAATGATTCTCCTGCAGAACTTATTTACGATGAATTCGAGAATAAGTTGTTTAGTGGTCATCCCCTGGGACATAATATATTAGGTACGCGCGAACAGGTACAAGGTTTTACCTCAGCACATGCCCGTCGTTTTACTTCCCGTTATTACCGTCCTGACAATGCTATCTTCTTTGCTTATGGCGATGTCAATTTCTCTTTGTTGGTAAGAATGCTGGAGTCACGACTAAATGATGTTCAGATAGATAATCTGGTTACTAATCATGACAATACGCTCATTACTCCTGTTAGTCAGCCTTCTGCTTTGGAAACCCACCATCAGGCTCATGTCATGTTAGGAAGTCGTACCTTCGGCTATAACGATGAGCGTCGTTTGCCTCTTTACCTTTTGAATAATATTTTGGGTGGTCCTGGCATGAATGCCCGTCTGAACCTCTCCCTTCGCGAGCGTCATGGTTTGGTATATACTGTTGAAAGTTCAATGGCCAGCTATAGTGATACAGGTTGCTGGTCGGTCTATTTCGGGTGCGACCATCATGATGTCAAACGATGTATTAGATTGGTGCATCATGAATTGGACCGTATCATGCAGCATCCGCTTAATGAGCGTCAACTGACTGCTGCCAAGCGCCAATTGAAGGGTCAGATAGTTATTGCTTGTGATAATCGCGAACAATACACTTTGGACTTTGCCAAGAACTTCCTCCATTATGGACGGGAACGTAATATTGACGACTTGTTGCAACGTATCGATGCTATCACAGTTTCCCAAATACAAGATGTGGCTCAAAGTGTATTCGCTCCAAGCCATATGCAGACCTTAATTCTTTAGGAGATTAGACGCAAGCCTTTAATTGTTGGCGCACCGTCTTACGAGCAAAGCCAAGACGGTTCTCTACTTGTTTGTAGGGTAATGACAATTGCTGGGAAATCTCACTCACCTTCATGCCATTGTAGATGTGCAAGCGATAAACAGTGCGACATTCTTCCGACAGACGGGCCAGCGAGTGCTCCATGCGTTCTATGAGTTGCTGGGCTGAGATAACCGATTCCATTTCCGTGCTGGAATCGGACTTTTTTATGTAATGCTCGTATTCTTCGTAAACCCTACGCTTGCGGTAGTAGTCGGCTACTGCATGGCGTGCCAGTGTATAAACCAAGCATGAAAGGGTTTGCTCGGTAAGTAGTTGATGTCTGTCAAGCAGACGCAGGAACAGGTCTTGCACCATATCCTGCGCTGCTTCGACATCTTTTGTGCGCATCGCAATGAAATGGACTATTTCATCACGATGCTGGGTATAATAGTTTGATAAAAGTTGTTTACTACTCATTTACAACTTTGATGCTTTGCATCGAGATTGTTTACGTTCGAAAATGAAAGCGAACTCTCATTTTACTCACTCATTCACAACCTTTTTAATGGTTCCATCCTCGTTATAGAATAACTGCTGCACCTTCAGTGAACGCAGGTGAGTGATGTCATTCGAGGGAACACAATCGTGATAACACAGATACCACTGACCTTTGAACTCCACGATAGAATGGTGGGTTGTCCAACCTACTACTGGATCGAGGATGACTCCCTGATAGGTAAACGGTCCATAGGGATTGTCTCCGATGGCATAGCACAGGAAGTGGCTGTCACCTGTAGAGTAGGAGAAATAATACTTTCCGTTGTATTTATGCATCCAAGAAGCCTCGAAGAAGCGGTGTGGGTCACCAGCCTTCAAGGGTTCACCATCCTTGTCGAGGATGATAACAGGACGCGGAGCCTCTGCAAACTGCATCACATCGTCACTCATGCGAACCACACAACTGGGCAGAGCAGGAGCATCAGCATGAGCAAAGAGCTGTGTCTTCTTGTCAGGAGCAGGACCCAAATCTACAGAACCTGCAGGACTGATGGGGTTGATATGCTCTGAGGGCTTCTCAGGCTTGATATGCTGAATGGGTCTGTACCACTGCAACTGTCCACCCCAGAGGCCTCCGAAGTAAGTATAAATCTGTCCATCGTCATCCTTGAACACGCAAGGGTCTATAGAGAAGGAACCACGAATAGGCATAGCCTGAGGAGTGAAAGGTCCTTCGGGCTTGTCAGCTACAGCTACACCCAGATGGAATACACCATTATAGTCTTTGGCAGAGAAAATCAGGTAGTATTTGCCATTCTTCTCTACGCAGTCGTTGTCCCACATCTGCTTTTCAGCCCAGGGCACATCTTTCACGTCGAGAATCACACCATGGTCCGTTACAGGACCGTTTTCAATATCGTCCCATGAAAGCACATGATAGTCTTTCATCTGGAAGTGACCACCATCATCGTCGAAGGCTGCTCCAGCCTCCCAGTCGTGTGATGGGTAGATATACAGCTTACCGTTAAACACATTGGCTGAAGGGTCAGCCATATAATCATCGGGGAAAAGATAACGTGGTTTCATATTTGTTTTGTTTTATGGGTTAGTTACTTTTTCTTTTTACCTTTGCCTTTAGCAGGTGCTTCCACTTTGGGTTGTACCAAATTGATAATATCCTGGATAAAGGGCTTGGGTTGGCTCTGACGGTCGAACAGCGTAGCATAGTCCGTACGTCCTTTGATGGGGAAGTCGTTACGCCAAGAGTTTGCATCGTTCAGACACCAGAACGTGACACGCAGAATGTCGTCACGATGAGCAATGAGCATCTTGTAGAAATCTACCCAGTACTGTCCAGCTTCTACTTCCTTCTCTTTAGTGATACCATTTTTGAAAGGATCCATCTCTGGACGATATGCTAACAGGTCGCTGACGTTTGCTCCAGAGAAACCATAGGGGTTAGGCAATACAGTAAGGTCAAGTTCCGAGAAAAAGGTAGGTACACCAGCATCACGAATGGTCTTGATGCTATGCTCATACTCCTTGAAATACTTGCCGTCCTTGTTATCCTCCAGAATCATGTGTCCCTGCATTCCAATGGCTGTAATAGGTAGTCCCTGTTGGATGAGTGGCTTGAAGAAACGGCAGACACCCTCTACCTTTGAAGCTTTGTACATTGAATAGTCGTTGTAGAACAGTTGGATGCTGGGGTCTGCCTCATGAGCAGCTTGGAAAGCCAAAGGGATATAGTCAGTGCCCAGAATCTGCCAGAACAGACTCTTACGGGGTGTACCATCATCTTCGAATGCTTCATTGACAACATCCCATGCATCCACACGTCCCTTAAAGTGGCTTACTACTGTGTAAATATGTTCGCGTATGCGTTTTTTCAGCACTTCCTTAGAGACAAGTTTGCCATCCTTGTCGTGGTGGAACCATTGGGGACATTGTGAATGCCAGATAAGGCAATGACCCTGCACTTTCAGACCGGCAGCCTTAGCCTTATCGACGAATTGGTCGGCAAGGGTAAAATCATAGACACCTTCTTGAGGATGAATTACCTCGGCCTTCATACAGTTCTCTGCAACTACCCAGTTGAAATACTTGGTAATGATAGGCCAGTCGCTCGTTTGATCGGCACTAACCATACCCGTATAGTCGAACTTTTGGTCTCTTGTTGTTTCTGCCTGTACTTGCCATTGGTTGACACTGACACCTGTGTACCAGTAATCACGATAAGCTTCGGCCAGTGATTGTGCTTGAACTGTAGTTATCAAGCCTGTAGCCAATAAAATAGTTATAAGTCTTCGCATAGTTTTGTGTTATTTATTTCTCTCTTCAATTTTCTTGTTGATATCGTCAATTACCTCATCGGTCAACTCGTACTTAGAGATAATGAACATAGCCAGACCCAGCAACAGGGCAGGGATGACACATACAAGCCAGAGGATACCCTGCTCGGCAAATGGAGTCTGGGCAGTAGCCTTGGCATTGAAACCTACATAGGCCAGTACCAATCCAGGAACTACACCACCCAAAGCCATACCAGCCTTGAAGAAGATACCCGTCAGGGCGTTTACGATACCAGAGATGCGCTTGCCTGTGGTGTACTCGCCAAAGGAGATGACCTCAGGAACCAAAGCCCACATATATCCTGTGGCTACAATCACACCTGTAGACTTAATGAACTGTGCTACATAGACAATCCACATCTGCGATTTCAACGAAGGAACAACGCTGACCACATAGAGGATTGCCATACCGATAATGGCAATGGTCAGGAAGATGTTGAACATGCCACGCTTGCCCACCTTTTTCTTGATGGCAGGAACCATAGGCATGAAGATAAAGGCAGGAACGGAACCCAGTCCCATGAAGATGGCCAACTGGTCGCTGGTAGCTGTCAGGTTGCAGGTCATATAGTAAGAGCCAGCAGCATTACCTACTGACATCATGGCAAAAGCTGTGATGAAGAAGAAGGCCAGGATGCGCAAGGGACGGTTGCGTACAAACTCCGTCCACAGGTCTGACACTTTCACGTCTTCCATATCCTTTTCGTCCATCACCACGCGCTCCTTGGTCTGTGTGAAACAGAAGATGAGCAACAGCAAACCTACTATGGCATAGATACCCATTGTGGTAAACCATGCACTCGCAGCGTCTGGGGTGTTAATGATGGCTTCGCCCTGTTCATCTTTAGGAGCAAAGAGTGCCACTACCAAGGGAATACCAGAAGCTACACACAATCCACCAACGTTTGCTAAGAACATACGTACGGAGGTCAATGTGGTAATCTCGTCTGTGTCGCGAGTCAGCGAAGAGTTCAGGGCGCCATAAGGCACATTGATTAAGGTATAAAGCATGGACATGCCCACATAAGTGACGTATGCATATACCAATGAAGGAGCAAAGCCGTTCCAGAAACACAGGATGGCAAAGCCCGTCAATGGAATACCTCCTAAAACGAGATAAGAACGATACTTACCTAACTTTGGATTGTGCTTGTCCACATAAGTTCCTACTAAGGGATCCCAAAGTACGTCAACCAAACGGACTACGAGGAACATGGTTGCAGCATCAGCTGGATCCAGACCATAAATGTTGGTGTAGAAGAACAGCAGATACATGCTGATGGTCTGGTAGATAAGGTTTTGAGCCAAGTCACCTGAGCCGAAGCCGAAGCGCTGCAGCCAGGAAAGTTTGTAGAAGCCTTTTGCTTCTGTCGATTCATTTATTGCCATAATGTTATTGGTTTTGATATTTCTGTTGCAAAGTTACGATGTTCTGATGAAACGGATGTTTTTTATTGTTACAAAAACTATCTTGTTTTGTAGCATAAATAAAGAATTACGCTTTTTTTGCTGTTTATTTGCGCTTTTTTCCCTACTTTTGCATCAAAACCAAATAAAGTATTGACTATGAAACGAAAACTCGTGATGCTACTATCCGTTGTCGCTTGTTTCCTGACAACAGAAGCGAAAGTGCAACTTCCTCAATTGTTCCAGTCGGGCATGGTGCTCCAACGTGGAAAACTTATTCCTGTCTGGGGAAAGGCCGACCCTCGTGAGAAGATTATCATTCGCTGGCAGAAGCGTCAGTATGCTACGGTGGCTGATGCTGACGGGCGTTGGCGTATCGACCTTCCTAAGATGAAAGCTGGTGGACCATTCACTATGATGGTGGGCGACGTGGTGCTGACGGATGTATTGGTGGGCGATGTGTGGCTCTGTTCTGGTCAATCGAATGTGGATGTTACCATTGAGCGCGTTTACCCGCAATATACCGATGAAATCGACCATTTTGACAATAATAAGGTGCGTTTGTTCCGTGTTCCCAATACCACAGACACGCATGGAGTTCGTGAGGATATCCTGCCTACCAAGTGGAAGCCATTGACTAAGGAGAACGCTTGGGGCTTCTCTGCCTTGGGCTCTTTTCTGGGTCTTCGTATGCAGAAGCAGACGGGTGTTCCTCAGGGCATCATCGTCAATAGCTGGGGTGGAACACCCATTGAGGCTTGGATTTCTGCTGATTCCTTGCAGGGTGACTATCCTCAACTGATTCAAAAGACCAAGCTCTTTCAGAGCGATAACTATGTAAAGGCACAGGCACAGGCTAACAACGAGGCTTCGCAACAATGGCAGAAGCTGTTGGATGCCAGTGACCCTTGTGATTCTTACAAAACAGCCCAATTCAACGACAACGATTGGCAGGTGATCAACCAGAACGATTGGACTTGGCGTGGAATTGGTAGTGTTTGGCTTCGTCAGCATATTTATATAGATAAGGTACACGCGGGAAAGCCTGCCCGTCTTTTGTTGGGAACGCTTTTCGATCAGGACATCACCTATCTGAATGGCAAGGAGATAGGACATACCTATTATCAGTATCCTCCTCGTCGCTACGATATCCCTGAGGGATTGCTCCAGGAGGGCGACAATGTCATTGCCATCCGTTTCATCAACAAATATGGTGCTGTCCACTTCATTCCCCAGAAACCTTATCTCATAGCCTTTGGCGACGACCGCTTCTCGCAGAACCCCATGCCTAAGGATGTACTTCCGCTCAGCCCTCAGTGGAAGATGCACTTGGGAGCTGAGATGCCTTCTTGTCCCAGTGGCGATGTGTCTTTGCAGAATCTCCCCACTACACTTTATAATGCTGTTGTCTATCCTTTGGCTCCTTTCGCCATCAGTGGTATCGTGTGGTATCAGGGCGAGTCGAACACAGGAAATCCTGCTCCCTATGCTAACTATCTGAAGAAGATGATGGGCAATTGGCGCACGTTATGGAAAGAGCCTACCTTGCCTTTCTGCATTGTTCAGTTGGCTAACCACGATGGGCGCCAGCAGACAGGATTCCCCCAGCCTCTTGTTTATCCTTCCCAACCCGTTAACAGCAATTGGGCTCAGTTGCGCGAGGCCCAGCGCTCGGTGGCTCAGGCTGACACCTACGCAGAGCTTGCTTGCATCATCGATCTTGGTGAAACCGTAGATATTCATCCTTTGCGTAAGAAAGAGGTGGCTGAGCGCGTAGGTCTTTGCATGGATCGTCTGGCTTATCATCAGAAGGTGGAACTATTCCCACAGATGGTCAATGCTGAGGTTCACGATACAGATATTACGCTGACCTTCGACCAGCCCTTGCGCTCTGTTTCAGCTAACGAGCTGGAAGTTGCTGGTGCCGATGGTCGTTTTGTCAATGCCGAGGCTATTGTTGATGGTAAGGTGGCAACGATAAAATCGCCCGTTTCATCACCCAAGAAGCTTCGCTACGCTTGGAAAGACGATCCTCAGCGTGCCAACCTTTATGGCACCAACGGACTCCCCGTTGCTCCGTTCGAAATAACGATAGCGAACTGACTTTCTAAAAGACACTCAGAGTATTATTCGTCGGAAGGGTAAAAATTTACTTTCCACACCACTAGTTTTATGTTTACGGGCTGTAAACTTATGTTTACGGTCCGTAAACATAAGTTCATGCACGGTGAACTTATGTTCATCGCCCGCGAACATAAGTTCTTGCGTTATAAAGATTATGTAAATACCTGATGTAGATGTTGATAATTCTTGTAGAAGATTGAAATATCGGGCAACAAATTTGGTTGTTCACGTAATTTGCTGTATCTTTGTGCAAAAATAATAGCGAAGACCATTCAGATGGAACAACTACTGCACTATTGCTGGAAACATAAGATGTGGCCATTAGAAGGGCTGGAAACCACTGACGGAAGGGTAGTGGAGGTGATAGACCCTGGGTTGCACAACAGGAACGCAGGGCCTGACTTCTTCAACTCCAAGGTGAAGATAAACGGAACGCTGTGGGTGGGCAATGTCGAAATACACGACAAGTCGAGTGACTGGTATCTGCATGGACACGACAAAGACGCCCATTATAATAATGTGGTGCTGCATGTGGTGGGCATAGCCGATCGCGATGTGCAGATGCAAAATGGTCTGTTTGTACCACAAATGGTTCTTTCTGTGCCTGAGCATGTTCGCGAGAACTATGCAGAACTGCTTCGGACGGACGCCTATCCGCCCTGCTATCGCATCATTCCTAACCTGACAAGTCTGATGGTGCATTCGTGGATGGCTGCCTTGCAGACAGAACGACTGGAGCAGAAAACGGTGGCGATAGAAGAGCGAGCCCAGAAGATGGGTGGCTCGTGGGAAGATGCTTTCTTCATCACGTTGGCTCGCAACTATGGCTTTGGCATCAATGGTGATGCTTTCGAGGAATGGGCGCACCATATCCCTTTGCAGGCTGTGGGCAAGCATCGCGATGATCTGTTCCAGATAGAGGCTATCTTCATGGGGCAGGCTGGCTTGTTGGAACTGGAAGCCATTCCAGAGCGCTATCAGAAGGATGCGCTGAACGAAGGTTACTTTGCCAAGTTGCGCAATGAATACCAGTATCTGGCGCATAAGTTCTCGTTGAAACCGATGGATTCTAAGCTATGGCGATTCCTGAGACTTCGTCCGCAGAACTTCCCACACATCCGTATTTCGCAATTAGCCAACCTCTATTATCAGCGAAAGATATCGTTGTCGGCATTGGCTGATTGCAAGGATATGGCAGCTATGGCTAACCTATTGCAGACACAGGTGACGCCTTATTGGGAAACGCACTACACGTTTGGCTCAGAGAGTGTGCGCAATATGAAACACTTGTCGCCAGCCTCCATCAATCTGCTCATCATCAATACAGGAGTGCCCATGCTGTTTGCCTACGGACGCCATACGATGAAGGAAGAGTTGTGCGACCGTGCCTTCGACTTCCTGGAACAATTGAAAGCAGAGAACAACCACATTATCCGCATGTGGCAGGAGGTAGGGTTGGAGGTAAAGTCGGCAGGCGACTCGCAGGCGCTGATACAGCTGAAACGGGAATACTGTGACAAGCGCGACTGCCTGCGTTGTCGTATAGGATATGAATACTTGAAAAAAGTGAACAGTGAACAGTGAATAGTGAACAGTGTAAAGTGAACAGTGAATAGATATGAGAAAGTACATTTTTGAAGCAAGAATGGAGGTGCGCGACTATGAGTGCGACATTGAGGGTATTGTGAATAATGCCAACTACCTGCATTACACAGAGCATACGCGCCATCTGTTCTTGAAGGAGTGTGGACTGAGTTTTGCAGAGATGCACGAAAAGGGGGTTGACGCCGTGGTAGCCCGTATGCAACTGGAGTACAAGGCTCCGTTGCGTTGCGACGACGAGTTTATCTCTCGTCTTTGGTTGGAAAAAGACGGTTTTAAGTACATCTTCCATCAGGATATCTATCGTGCTTCCGATGAGGCTATCTGTTTTAAAGGGAAAATCATGCTGGTATGTCTGATTAACGGACGATTGGGAGAGAGTGAGGACTACAATCGTGCTTTTGCACCTTATTTATAATATATGGACGAAGAAATATATTATACCATTGCACTAACCCGAATGACGGGCTTCAACCAGGCTATTGCCCTGCAACTGTATCAGTCGCTGGGTGGGGGAAAGGCTGTCTATGAACAGCGTCAAGATCTGGGCAATTGGGACGAGCCCTTGCGAAGGGCTGCTGCTGAGATGGAGTTCATCGAGAAAAACGGCATCAAAGTCATGACCTTGCAGGATGATGACTATCCCCAGCGACTGAAGGAATGTCCTGATGCACCCATTATCCTGTTTTATAAAGGTGAGGCAGATTTGAATCAGCGTCGAGTCATCAATATCGTGGGTACTCGTCAATGTACCACGTATGGACAAGATATGGTGAGACGACTGATTGATGATTTGCGAACGATGTGCCCTGATGTGCTGATAGTCAGTGGACTGGCTTATGGTATCGACATCTGTGCCCATCGTCAGGCCTTGGCTGATGGCTTTGAGACAGTTGGCGTATTGGCTCACGGATTGGACCAGATTTATCCACACCACCATCGTGCTACTGCCGTTGAGATGGTAAAAAAGGGTGGATTGCTAACGGAATATATGTCGCAGACGCAGGCTCTGCCTAACAACTTCAGACAAAGAAATCGTATTGTGGCAGGCATGTCGGACGCTACTATCCTGGTGGAGAGTGCCTATAAAGGTGGAGGACTGATAACCTGCAGAATAGCTCAGGAGTATGGTCGTGATGTGTTTGCCTTCCCAGGTGCTGTGGGTATGCCTTTCTCAGAGGGTTGCAATCGGATGATTCGCAATAATACGGCAGCTTTAATCACTTCTGCCCAAGACTTGGTGGAGTCGATGGGATGGGAGACGATAGCACAAAAACCAGAGGCTGTAGAGCGCCAATTGTTCCCAGACCTGACGGAAGAGGAACAGAAAGTGGTGGATTTGCTCCAACAAACTAATGACTTGCAGTTAAATCTGATTAGTGTGAAGACGAATATTCCTATCGGACAACTGACTGCCTTGCTCTTCTCGTTGGAGATGAAGGGAGTGGTGAAGCCCATGGCAGGAGGAACGTACCATTTACTAAAGTGAAAAGTGAAAAGTGAAAAGTGAATAGTGAAGATGAAACGAATTAAGTTGCTAACCCTGATGGCGCTGATGTCGATAGGTATCCAGGCATCAACAACGCTTCCATTGCAAGGAACCGTTATCAAACCAACCAATAAGAACATTCAGTATGTGGGACGCATCTGCTTTGACAATCCTGAGCGACCCCGTTTTACCTTCCCTGGAACGCAAATCAATGCACGCTTCACAGGAACCAGCCTGAAACTATGGGCAAAACCTCAGAGTGGCTACTTCATGGCACAGATTGATGAGGCAGAACCTTTCAAGGTGGCTTTCATGGGACAGAGGGATTCGGTGGTGACATTGGCTACAGCTTTGTCTCAGGGTGAACATACTATCCGACTGATGTATGTTGTTGAAGGCTATGACCTGAAGCCAGACTTCCGAGGCTTTATTCTCGATAAAGACGCTCATTTATTACCACCACCCGCATTGCCTGAGCGTACCATTGAGTTTATTGGCAACAGCATTACTTGCGGCTATGGCAACGAGGCTGTTGTGCCCACAGACCATTTCGAATATGAGACAGAAAACCATTATTACAGCTATGCCCAACTGGCGTGTCGTGCCTTAGGGGCTTATGCTCATGTGGTGGCTCGTAGTGGTATTGGTGTCTATCGCAGCTATGGTGGACCGAAAACGGGTACATCAGAGAATGTGATGACAACGGAATATGAATACACCAATCTGTATGATCGCTCGGAGAAATGGGACTTTTCGCGCTATCAGCCACAATTGGTGTGCATCAACTTAGGCACCAACGACCTCTCGACAAATAACTATGACGTGAAACGTTTGAAGGCTGCCTATAAACAGTTCTTGATGCAGGTGCGCAACCATCATCCAAAGGCAAAGATTGTCTTTCTCTGTGGTTCTATGCTGAACGGCAAGGAATTGGAGATTGCCAAGAAAACGATGGATGAGGTAATGCAGGAAGCTCATCAGAAGGGTGACAAGGAGGTTTATCGCTTTGACTTCACTCCACAAACTGGAGCCTTGAAGTTGGGGGCAGACTATCATCCCAGCATTTGGCAACACCAACTGATGGCTGCTGAGTTGACAGCCTATCTGCGCTCACTGATGCAGTGGTTCTAAGCGCAACCGTTCGCGACACTTCTCAAGGATGGCCAAGAGGTCATCCTTTTTCTCTGCCCTAAGCATGGCGATACGCGTCTCACGGAAATTGGGAATGCCCTTGAAGATGGGGGAGGCGGCCAGATGGCGACGGGTGTGCAGGATGCCGCAGAGTTCGGCAGACTTCCCTTTGGAGCACATCTCCTCGGTATCGCAGCGTTCAATGTTGATGCGAAGCTGTTCTTCCAGAACGTCTATCTTCTCGTCCAGCGTCAGTTCCTTACGACTGAATATCCAAGGACAACCAAAGGTGGCACGGCCAATCATGACGGCATCGACGCCGTAGGTATCGAAGGCGCGGTCAGCATCGCTGAGCGACTTGATGTCACCATTGCCGATAATAGGAATATGAATACGAGGATTGCGTTTTACTTCGCCAATCAGTGTCCAGTCGGCTTCACCTGTGTACATCTGACTACGGGTACGACCGTGAATGGTGAGTGCCTTGATGCCGCAATCCTGCAATTGTTCGGCCAGTGTGGTAATGATGAGCTGTTCGTGGTTCCATCCCAAGCGCGTCTTTACCGTTACTGGCAGACTGACAGCATCAACAACCTTCTGTGTTATCTCCAACATCTTGGGAATGTTCTGAAGCATACCAGCTCCAGCTCCCTTGCCAGCCACCTTCTTGACAGGACAACCGAAGTTGAGGTCTATCACGTCAGGACCGGCTTGTTCCACCATCTTGGCAGCTTCTACCATTGCATCGATGTCACGTCCATAGATCTGAATACCTACAGGACGCTCTTCGTCAGCAATAGTCAACTTGTTCACCGTCGATTTTACATCGCGCACCAAAGCTTCGGCACTGACAAACTCGGTATAGACCATAGAGGCTCCAAACCGTTTGCAAAGCAGTCGGAAACCAATGTCTGTCACATCCTCCATGGGGGCCAGAAAGATGGGACGTTCGCCTAATTCAATGTCACCTATCTTCATTTCGGTGGCAAAGTTACGAATATTTTTTCACTTTCCCCTTTTAATTTTTCACTTTTCACTTTTCTCTTTTCCCTTCTTTTTATTACCTTTGCAAGCAAAAAGAATAATGGACGAAGATTTTGACATCCGACAGGAACAGTTTTCTTCGAGCGAAAAGGAGTTTGAAAACGCCCTGCGCCCGCTGGCTTTCCATGATTTCAGCGGACAGCAGCAGGTGGTGGAGAACCTTGAGGTGTTCGTAGAGGCTGCAAAATATCGTGGCGAACCGCTCGACCACGTTTTGTTGCATGGTCCCCCAGGACTGGGAAAGACCACGCTGTCGAATATTATTGCCAATGAACTGGGAGTGGGTTTTAAGATAACCAGTGGTCCTGTGTTGGACAAACCAGGTGATTTGGCTGGTATTTTGACCTCGCTAGAGAAGAATGATGTGTTGTTTATCGACGAGATTCATCGATTATCCCCTGTGGTTGAGGAATATCTATACTCAGCTATGGAGGACTATCGTATAGACATCATGATAGACAAAGGTCCGTCGGCCCGTAGCATTCAGATAGACTTGAATCCATTCACTCTGGTGGGAGCTACCACACGTAGTGGTCTGCTGACGGCTCCTCTCCGAGCACGCTTTGGTATCAATATGCACCTGCAGTATTACGATCCAGAGACGTTGCAGAAAATCATCGAGCGTTCAGCTTCTATCTTGCGCGTTCCTATTACTACAGATGCCTCGATGGAGATTGCCCGCCGCTCTCGTGGTACGCCCCGTATTGCCAATGCTTTGTTGCGTAGAGTGCGCGACTTTGCCCAAGTAAAGGGTACAGGGCGTATTGATACGAAGATAACGCAGGTTGCGCTGACAGCCCTGAATATTGACCAGTACGGACTGGATGAGATAGACAACCGCATCCTATTGACCATCATCGATAAGTTCCGTGGCGGTCCTGTGGGAATCACTACTATTGCAACAGCGGTTGGCGAAGATGCAGGAACGGTGGAGGAAGTTTACGAACCCTTCTTAATCATGGAGGGATTCATCAAGCGTACCCCTCGTGGACGTATGGTGACGGAATTGGCCTACAAGCACTTTGGGCGTAATCCGTATAGTGGTAACATCATGGAACCAAATCTTTTCGAGTAAATAAGAAATGAGAAGTGATAGTCGTGTAGGTGTCTTTGTGGGGAGTTTTAATCCCTTTACCGTGGGTCACGATTCTGTCGTGACGAGAGCCCTTGGTCTTTTCGACCGCATGGTCATTGGGGTGGTGGGCGACCAGGTACATAAGCCCGATATGCCTTCTGCTGAGGAGCGCATCAAAGCGATTGCTGACCTTTATGCCGATGAACCTCGTATCGAAGTAAAGCCCTATTATGGATTAGCGGTAGACTTTGCAAAGCAGGAGGGTGCCCATTTCATCGTGAAAGGTGTGCGTTCCGTGAAGGATTTCGAGTATGAGCGTGAGCAGGCAGACATCAATCGCCAGATTGCTGGCATTGAGACCATCTTGCTTTATAGCGAACCTCAATATAGTAGCATTAGTAGCTCTATGGTTCGTGAACTGCAGCACTTTGGTGTAGACGTCAGCGAGTATCTTCCTCATAAGCAAAACAAATAATTTCCCCAAATTTCCCATAATTTCTTTCCAAAAACAAAAGAGATGATTACATACAGCACAGAAAACGTTAAGTTTCCCAATATCAAGCGTCGTGAGACTACGGCGTGGATTCGTCGCGTAGCAGCTACTTATGGTAAGAAAGTGGGTGAAGTAGGCTATCTGTTCTGTGACGATGAGCATATTATTGAGGTGAACCGCGAATATTTGGGACATGACTATTATACAGACATCATCACTTTCGATTATGACGAAGGTGATGTGCTCAATGGTGATTTGGTCATCTCACTGGATACTGTTCGCTCGAATGCCGAATTATTTAAAAAGGATTATGATGAGGAATTGCATCGTGTCATTATCCACGGCATTCTGCACCTTTGTGGCTTGAACGACAAAGGTCCTGGCGAGCGCGAACAGATGGAAGCTGCTGAGAATGCAGCCTTAGCGCAGCGCTAAGGCTGGTTAGTCTAGTCTTTCTAGATAATCTAGATAATTCTAGACAATCTAGATAATTCTAGATAATTCTAGATAATTCCTCCAAATTATTCGCAACAGCGATATAGTCGCGCCAATTGCCACGAACCATTCCTTTTTGCTGCAAATCATCCAGCATGGCTATCAGGCTATCCCAAAATCCGTTCATGTTATAAAGGATGACCAACTTGTTGTGGTAGCCGATGGTGTGTGCAGCAGCGATGGTAAACAGTTCATCGATAGTGCCGATACCTCCGGGTAGGGCGACAAATACATCACTTTGATCTTCCATCATCTGTTTACGGTCACTGAGATTGTCGCACAGCATCTCAATATCTACATAATCAGAGATGCGTCCACTCTTCTCAACAATCCTTGGAATCACACCAATGGTTCTTCCACCAGCTTCATGGGCAGCTTTACCTATGCATTCCATGAGTCCCTGATTCACTCCGCCATATACAATGGTATGGCCTTCGCGAGTAGCCCATTGTCCTAACTCCTCCGTCATGCGGAAAAAGTCAGGATCTATCTGTTGGTTAGCCGAACAAAAAATACATATTTTCATAACTTTATGTCTTTTGTTGCAAAGGTACAAATTATTTTTCGTACCTTTGCACCCGATTTATAAAAAGTTGATAATTTGAAGACATTTGAAGAGCTTGGTGTGAGCGAAGGGATTCGCAAAGCCATAGAAGAAATGGGGTTTGTACAGCCCATGCCTGTACAAGAGGAGGTAATACCTTATTTATTAGGAAACACGAATGACGTGATAGCACTGGCCCAGACAGGTACAGGTAAGACGGCGGCATTCGGTATTCCTGTGTTGCAAAGAATATCAGAAATACCACATCCTCAGATGGGAGAGATTGGGAGGGGACTACCCCATGCCCTTATTTTGGCTCCTACTCGTGAGTTATGCCTGCAGATAGCAGATGACATGCGCGATTTTGCGAAGTATCTGGATGGTATTCATATTGAGGCTGTCTATGGGGGTGCGTCTATCGAACAGCAAATACGTGCCCTGCGGAAGGGCGTGCAGGTCATTGTGGCTACACCTGGCCGATTAATCGATTTGATGAAACGGGGTGTGGCTAAGCTGGACGATGTGCAAAACGTGGTGCTGGATGAGGCTGATGAGATGCTGAACATGGGTTTCCAAGAGAGCATTGACGAGATACTGGAGAATGTTCCAGAGGATCGTAATACGTTGCTTTTCTCAGCTACGATGAGCCGTGAGATAGAGCGTATAGCCAAAGGTTATCTGCACGACTATAAGGAAATCGTGGTGGGTTCACGCAACGAAGGTGCCGAGCATGTAAACCATATTTATTATATGGTAAATGCCAAAGATAAATATCTGGCACTGAAACGACTGGTTGACTATTATCCACGTATCTTTGCCATCATCTTCTGTCGTACGAAGATGGAAACACAGGAAGTGGCAGACAAACTCATCAAAGATGGCTATAATGCTGAGTCGTTGCATGGTGACTTGTCACAGCAACAACGTGACCTGACGATGCAGAAGTTCCGTCAGCATACCGTGCAGTTGCTGGTGGCTACTGATGTGGCGGCCCGTGGCTTGGATGTTGACGATTTGACGCATGTCATCAACTACGGATTGCCTGACGATATAGAGAACTACACGCACCGCTCGGGTCGTACGGGTCGTGCCGGCAAGAAGGGTACGAGTATCAGTATTGTCCATTCGCGCGAGAAGCATAAGATTCGTAACATTGAAAAAGAGATTGGTAAGCAGTTTGAACAGGGAACTATTCCTTCTGCCGAAGAGATATGTAAGAAACAGCTCTATAAGGTGATGGACCAGATTGTGAAAGCTGACGTGGATGAGGACCAGATAGCTCCCTTTATGCAAGATATCAGCCGATATTTTGAGTATGTTGATAAAGACGATTTGATTAAGAAAATCGTGTCGTTGGAGTTTGGTAAGTTCTTGGCATACTATGCTGATGCACCAGAGATAGAGCCCGTTTCATCAAAGAATAAAGTCGAGAAAACGGAGCGAGGCAAGAAAGGTAAGAAGACAGCAACACCCACCAGCGAGGGCTATCGTAAACTGTTCATCAATCTCGGCAAAAAGGATGGTTTCTATCCTGGTGAACTGATGCAGTTCCTGAATAAGACGGTGGTGAGCACCAACCGTCATGGACATGGACATGTTGCTGTGGGACATATCGACTTGCTGACCACGATGTCATACTTTGAAGTGCCTGAGGAAGATGCAGAGCGCGTGATTAAATATGTTAATGGTCAGCGTTATAAGAATCGTGAGGTGCGCTGTAATGATGCAGAGGAGGGCGGTAAGCCTGCGAAGGTTTCCAGAAATTCTAGACCATCTAGAGAATCTAAACCATCTAGAGAGTCTAGAAAATCTAGAGAAAATAGAGAAACCAAGACCTATAAAAAGGAAGACTGGATGAAGTTCTTAAAGGGTGAGGTGCCTGATTTCAGCGAAGAGGGCTGGGCCATCCGCAAGCCTCGCAAGAAGAAATAAGAAATGCTCAGGAACGAATGGTTTCCTGAGCATTTCTACTTATCGCAAATACAATATTTATTGATTTGTGTATTTGGGATTAACGGTCATATTAAATGTCTTCAGGGTTCGCATTGAATCAAGATTTCGTGTGCTACCCGTCTTCAGAACGACAGTACCAAAAATGACATCATTGTCATAGGCGTCAACAACGGACTGGACTCTCTGAATAACCAGTTCGTCCGTCACTTCCTTACCCTGGAATGATTCTAAGGCTTTATTAAGATCCTTAATAAATGCATCTGCGGTATCTTCATTTCCTTTAATAATCTTTACTTTCGAGAGATCGAAACCATAATAAACTTCAACCTTTACTTTGTCGTCATCATCGCCACAGGATTGTACTGCCATACCCATAAATGCAACCAGCATCATGAGCATCATTGTTTGAAATTTCTTCATTGTCTTTTCTTTGTTTGGTTTATAAAAAATTTAATCAAGGCGCAAAAGTACACATATTATTTGAATACTGCAAACTTTTGAGTCATTATTTCGCGTTGATTTCTTTCAGCAAACGGTCGGCATGGCCCCACTTGTCCATCATGAACAGCATATAGCGAACATCCACATTGATGGTGCGAGCCAGCTGGCGGTCGAAGAAGATATCACTTGCCAGACTGTCCCAGTTGCCGTCAAACGCCAAGCCTAGCAGTTCGCCCTTGCCGTTGAAGATAGGAGAGCCTGAGTTGCCACCCGTGATGTCGTTGTTCGACAGGAAGCAGAGCTGCATGGTCTTCGTCAAGGGGTCGGCATACTTTCCAAAGTCTTTCTGTGCCATCAGCTCGTGCATCACAGGTTCTGCAAAGTATTCAAAGTTATCATCGGCCTTCTGCATCTTCTCCCACAACGAACGGGCTGTGGTGTAATAGCCAGAGGGACGTCCACCCAACGTGTACTCACCAATCTGTCCATAAGTCATGCGCAGGGTGAAGTTGGCATCCGAATAGTTAGGCATGTCCATTTCCATGCGCAGCACGGCAGCACACAGCAATTTCTCCTGTTCGGCAATATCATTGCTGAACTGGCTTAAATCGGTCGTAATCTTGGCCAAAAGTTCACTGATGGAGATTCCATACTGCACGCCAAGGTCTTTCTTGTAACTCTTCTTGTTGAAGTAGATGGGCTTGTCGCTCTTCATCAGCACCGATTTCTTGTACAGCGCCTTGACGTAGGCCATGTAGTCACCGTGGAATTTCTTATCAATGGTCTGATAGAAGTCGGGCAGATACTCGCTGTCCACCTGCTGGCGATAGTTGCGGATGAGCGTGGAGAGAATTTCGCAGTCGGTCGTCTCGTCCCACTCCTTGCTATTGTCGTCGAAGGTGAAATATTGCTTTTGGGGCTTGTCCTCAGGACCTTGGACCTTCTTGCCCCAGTTGCTGCGCCAGGCACGAGTCGTCAACTGATCATCGAAAGAGAAGAAGGTTTCCCTGAACAAAGTGCGCACCCTCGTCAGCTTCATGCGCTGCTGATAGAGTTTTGCCATCTTGTCAAAGTCAAGTTCGCCTTTCAGATAACCAGAGGTCTCTTGCCATTGGCGAATCTTGGCCTCGAACTGCTGCTTCTGCTGGATGAGTGCAATACTGTCGATGCACTTGTTCATGCCGATGGAGTTCTTCCAGTAGTTGGAAGAGTTGGCATATTTCGACTCATACATGATACGAACTGCCTCGGAAGCTCGCATGTGGCGTAACATCACCTCCTGCTTCAGTTCACGAACCTGAACGCGTGGCGCATTGATGGCATCGCGACGCTCCTGAATACCATAGCTCGACAGGTAGCGACTGGTAGACCCTGGGTAACCCATAATCATACAGAAATCGCCAGGCTTGTAGCCCTGCAAGGATACAGGAGCCCACGACTTGGGGTGGTAGGGCACGTTGTCTTTGGAATAATTGGCAGGACCGTTGGTCTTGGGGTCGGCATAGATGCGGAACACGGAGTAGTCGCATGTCTGGCGGGGCCACATCCAGTTATCCGTCTCGCCACCAAACTTTCCCATAGACTTTGGAACGGTGAATACCAATCGCACATCGTTGTAGTCACGATAGGTAGTGCAGTAGAATTTATTGCCTTCATAGAAAGGTTTGATTTCCACGCGCAACGTAGAGTCCTTTTGGCGGATATCTTTCTGCCAGGCATTCTCCATACTGTCCACGATAGCGCCTTGCTTACTGATTTTGACACCTTTCAGTTTAGCCATCACTTCGTCTGTTACATCCTTTTGCTCTATCATAAAGCTGACGAACAAGTCCTCGTTGGGCAACTCTTCTTCAAAGCTCTTGGCATAGAATCCATTCAGCATATAATCGTGTTCAACGGTAGAGTGCTGGCGAATGGCATCGAAACCACAGTGGTGGTTGGTAAATACCAGTCCATCAGGCGATACCACAACACCAGAACAGAAGCCACCGAAGTTGACAACGGCATTCTTGACGGCATTATCGCTTTGATACAGTTGGTCTTTTGATAACTGGAAACCGTACTGTTTCATCTGGTTGTAAACAGCGTCAGGCAAATTGTAAAGTGTCCACATGCCCTCGTCGGCTTTAGCCATAAGCGAACAGAGACACATCAATGATAGCAAAATCTTTTTCATATCTTACATTAATTAACGTTTATATTTTTTTGAAATAAACAGGAATTGCTATGTTTTTTGTTTTAACATGAATTATCATGAATTGACCATGAATTTATCATGAATATTATTTTGGGGTAATGTGTGAGCGATTTCTGTTTATTTAAAGAAAGGCTCCATGTTTTTGTCGAGTAATATACATTCATTGGTGTCTTCATCGTATGCATATCGCTCACCCTGCAAACTTTCTTGTCCAAAATTAATGAGCAGTCCTATCGGTTTCTTTGTCAGTCGCAAATAATTGAATACCCAATTCATTTCGCTATGAACCTCCATTGCAGCTCCGATAATCTTATATACGATATCTTTGTATTTCTTAGCGTCCATCTCTTCATATAATAATTTCTGGAAAATTCATGTTCAATTCATGATAATTCATGTTATAATAAAACCATCATTTCTTGTTAAAGTATTTGCCAATTACTGGTATGTTCCGTAAAGGCAAGTCCTTGTGCAGGATATAGCTAACAAAGAATAGGATGCAGATAGTGTTACAAATCAGCTGTCCTATCGTGCCAAGGCTGAAATACTCTGTACACCAATTCATCATTACTGTCAGGAAGGCGGTGATGAGCACATACGTGGCAATGCTCTGCATAGGGTAGGGGATAGGGTTCTTTTTCTGCCCAACGATATAACTCAAAACCATAGATGTTCCGTAGCCAGCCACACCACCCCAGGCACAGGCCCAATAGCCGTATTTTGGGATAAAGAGAATGTTTACGGCAAACAGCACGGCACAACCCGCCAGCGAGAACCAAGCACCATAGATGGTCTTGTCGATAAGTTTATACCAGAACGACAGGTTGAAATATACACCCATCATGATTTCAGCCGCCATCACGATAGGTACCACGCCTAATCCCTCACGATAGTTGGCACCTAATATATATTGCAGCAAGGGCATCCATCCCACGACGCAAAGGTATGCCAGTAGCGTAAAGATAAGGAAATACTTCATGGCTGTGGCATAGTATTCCGTCTTATCGGCATCCTTCGACTTGGCGAAGACGATGGGCTCGTAGGCATAACGGAAAGCCATTGTAATCATGGCCATAATCATCGCAATCTTCACACAAGAGCCGTAGTCACCCAGTAGTATGTTGGCCTGTTCTTCGTCGGGATAGACCAATGGGAAGAGAATCTTGTCAGCCACCTGATTCAAAATGCCTGCGATACCCAGTATCAAGATGGGCCACGAATAGCTGAACATCTGGCGCAGCAGTTGACCGTCGAACTTCCATTGTATCTTTATCAAATCTGGTATGAAGAATAATGTGATGAATGCTGTACACAACAGATTAATAAAGAAGACGTAGAAAACGGATGTCTTGCCGAGGACAACAAAATACAGCACATTCAGTCCGATATTAAAGACGATGAACAACATCTTCAGCGACGCAAAACGGATGGCACGCTTCTGGTAGCGCAAGAAGCTGAAGGGGATGGCCTGCAGAGCATCGAGGGCGACTACCACACCCATCATCAGCAAATAGTCAGGGTGCTCTGTATAGCCGAGAACATTACTGATAGGTGTAATCAGTCCGAACAGTAACAGCAAGAAGATGGCTGTCAATGAACCGACTACAGCCATTGCCGTAGAGAACACGGTGTCGGGCTTGTTCTTCTCGTCGTTGGCAAAGCGGAATAAGGAAGTTTCCATGCCAAAGGTCAATATCACCAGTATCAGCGCCACATAGGCGTAGATGTTAGTGCTGATGCCATAGTCGCCCGTTTCGTGAGGCATATAGTATGTATATAGTGGTACCAACAGGTAGTTGAGGAACCTGCCGACGATGCTCGATAGTCCGTAGATGGCCGTATCCTTGGCCAGAGATTTCATGTTTGCCATAGTCTATGCAAAGAATAAATAACAGATAGCAATAGCTGCAATGACACCTGCAAAATCGGCTAACAAGCCGCAAGTGACTGCATGGCGGGTTCTGGAAACGCCAACACTTCCAAAATAAACCGCTAATATATAAAAGGTGGTATCCGTAGAACCCTGGAAAACACAAGACAGACGTCCTACGAAAGAGTCTGCACCATAGGTTGTCATCGCGTCAACCATCATGCCGCGTGCTCCAGAACCAGACAATGGCTTCATGAGTGCCGTAGGCATAGCGTCTACCCATTCTGCATTGGCCCCCGTTACTTCTACACACCATCGCATGCCGCCAATAAGCATATCCATTGCTCCTGAAGCACGGAAGACTCCTATTCCAACAAGAATGGCAACCAGATAAGGAATGATGCGAACAGCTGTGGTGAAACCATCTTTGGCACCTTCGATGAAGGCATCATAGACGTTCACCTTTTTACGTACACCAGCCAGGATAAATCCTGTGATGATCGTCATCAGCAGAATGTTTGCTGTCGTTGTGCTCACCTTATTCATGGTGTCTGGCGACATCTGTGAGAAGCCCCAGATGATAGCGGCAACAACAGCACAAGCACCTCCAAGGGTCAACAGGATGGTGCGGTTCAACAGATTGATGCGCTGAAACAGGGAAGTAACGATAATGCCCGCCAACGTAGAGAAGAAGGTTGCCAATAGGATGGGGATGAAGATATCCGTAGGCTGCGCAGCTCCCATCTGTGCACGATAAACCATGATGCTGACGGGGATGAGCGTCAGTCCTGACGTGTTCAGTACCAAGAACATAATCATGGGGTTGGATGCCGTGTCCTTCTTCGTATTCAGCTCCTGCATCTGTTCCATAGCCTTCAGTCCCAAGGGTGTAGCAGCATTGTCCAGTCCTAACATGTTGGCTGCAATGTTCATGAAGATAGAACCTGTTACAGGATGTCCTTTTGGAATGTCAGGAAACAGTTTTGTAAAGACAGGCGATAACACTTTAGCCAACACGTTGACTACACCTCCTTTTTCGCCTACTTTCATCACACCCAGCCAAAGGGATAAGACACCCGTCAGGCCCAGTGAAATTTCAAACGCCGTCTTGGATGACGAGAACGTAGAGTCCATCATCGCGGGAAACACGTCATAGTCTCCCATAAAGACCAGTTTCGCTGCTGCAATAATGAATGCAACCAGGAAGAAAGCTACCCAAATATAATTCAGTACCATAAAAGATTAATATACAGATGAAGAGGGATATAAATACCAGTCTGTTGCTTCATCTTTATTTGCCCCCCATTCGCCAAACGAATGATAGGGTTGTTGATAAGCTCCGTAGATGACTCCATTCTTGTAGCTGCCCATAGATACTCCCTGTATCGGGTAACGGAACCAGGTATATGGAATCTCCAAAGCCCATGTGAATCCGGAGTCGTATTTGTCAGGGCTGTCACTGTAATAGCTGTAGAGAGTTTCTTTGAACTTGAAAGCATACTTATGAACTTCCCATACATTGCTATTATAATAATAAAGAATGAATGGGTCCAGTTTTCCAAACGTAATAGTTTGTGCTACATTACTCTTCTTAAAGGTGATGTCATAGCTGACGGTAACAGGACTGAACTCCAGGTGGTTGACGTCAGTATTATGAGTTACGTTGATGTAGTAGCGGGTAACATAGCCGTTCTCGTTCGTCCTTACGTAGAATGCCAAATGGGCATCGTCAAAGAGGTTGATAACGGCTGTTCCGTCCTGTCCTCTTAGTTTGGTATCCTCGTCTTTTATGATGGTGCGTGATGAGGCTTCATACTTGACAAATGTATTATGATTCGAAATTGAAATATCCTCAACATCATCATAGTCAATTCCGTCCAGACGCAGGGCACCAGCCATCTGCTGTACATTTCCTAGTGCTGCCAGCGTTACGTTAAGGCGCAACACCTTGTCGCTGATGACCTCCTTGGATATTCGGTACACTAGGTCGTGAAAGCTCCATGTCGCACTTGGTTGTGGGAACGAGTTGCAGTAACAGTAATACACCTCCTGTTTCGTTGGTGTGGTCATTGTACCCGTGTTCGTTGTGTTCAGGATATTGAAGTCGGCGTTTTCCTTACCCTTCTTGATGGCCACCACCCGATAATCGCCTGCAGTATTGATAGCGGCAATGTAGACGCTGTCGTTGATAATAGGAGCCGAATAGTACATCTTTACCTTCTGATCTTCTGTTACCTCGCTCATTGCCAATATCTCAACACTTCTTTTCCCTGGGTTATAGGGATTGGCTGACAGTACCTCTACTCGCTTGACGTTTGGCACGTTGGCAGTCACCGTAACACTCCAATCGTTCATCAACGTCCAGGTGTGGTTAGGATCTACCACGTCGTTGTGAAACGTCAACTCAAGCGCTTCTTTCACGACTTCCATGTCCATCAAGTCTTTCTTGCAAGCCGTCAGGACGACTGCAAGCGAAAATGCCAACAGGAGTATTGATGTCTTTCTCATTTCCTTAGAATCCAAGTGAAGCTTCGTTCATGACCAGTCTTGTCGCAGGATATTTATACCAGTTCTCTGCTTCGTTGAGTGATTCTCCATACTTGGTAAAGCTTTGGTCGCCCTCTATAGTATCTGTATTTGGATAAGCGCTAGTTATACGTATCTGCTCCTTGGGCCAACTCCAATCCACATTGCCAGGAATGATAATGCCATAAGGGGGCAGTCCGGTACGTGCTAGTCTCATCTCACCCTGTGTTTGCGACCAAATAGCCAGAGGCATGTGAGCAGGGTCATAGTTGCCCTTGTCTATCTGGATGGTAATAGGACGTGCCTTTGCACCATTATCCGTGTTAATCATTACCCCTTTGGCGTCAGTACCTCCTAACATCTCATGTACCTCTTGCTTTGAATTGTAGGTCAGATTGCTGGGAGTACCTTCATAATGGGCTACCTCATTGCTTTGACGTGTTCCTGTCGCTGGATACAGGCGGATGTTCAAGTCGAGCGTGGCACCTACGGCAACAAGCCTGAGGTTAATTTTATGTGCATTGTTTACAACCACCTCCTGCACTTTTATCACGACATCGTTCATGTCGTAGTCACCTCCGTTAGTGTCCTCGAAGGCATAGGTGTAGGTGGGATAGTTTTGGGGCACAACCGGGGTCGTTCCACCGTTGGGGTTGTAACCACTGCCTGTACATTCGCCGTCAGGGATAATAAAGGCAGAGCTGGTTTCGCTGATGGTCTTGGGGAAGTATTCAACAACCTTTCCCCAATAAGAGATGTCACTCAAGTCTACCGGACTCTTGTCGTATTTCACAATATTCTGGTTGTTTAGGTCAACGTAGGCATTGTTCAACGCCTTGAAGTCAGTAGTCTGGTTAACCATGAGCGTATCCATCTTGATGATGGCAAATTCTCCTTGGGCGGTGGGACCGAAGAAAGCTGCAGAGTTGCCCATCATATTTCCAACGCTGATAACGCTGGCATTGTGCAGCTCATTCTTGTCACTACTATATTCGCTGTTGGCATTGTAGAAAGTCCATCCTACGTCCAGGCGGCTGTTGTTCAGCATGACAAGTTTCTTGCAGCCGAAATTCTCAGTAACGTTGATATAGCAACCGTTGATGATGTCTTGATTATGTCCGTTGGCCACAGAGGTCGTTGTGCGAATATCAATGATTCCGAAGTTCGTCAGTTTCGATCCGTTAGCGGTTTGCTTGAAAACATCCACATTGACGCTTCCGCAGTTGTAGAAGTCAGAACCGTTCAAGTCCAAGATATCTATGGCGTTGATGTCACCGGCATTGTAGCAGGGAGAACCATTGGAGACAACCAGTTTTACCGAACTGCCTACACTTCCTTTGGTTATCTCGCCACCATCCATTACCAGGAAGCGTCCGCTGTTGCTCAGGTTGAGCTCACCGTCGAGAATCAAGCGTCCTGTCGGACCTACCACGATGGTAGCACCGGAGAATTCTACGTTGGCGACATGCAGCGTGCCTTCTACATAGATGACAGATTGGTTCCTAGTTGCCCCCTTCATCGTAAACGACTCGGTGACTTCGGTATCTGCGTCTATTCTGTAATGGCGACCGTCACCATTGCAGAGATACCACGAATTGCCATTGTTCCAAACCAGTTCATCCAGTTTCCTTGACCATGAATTATCGTTGGAATTGGCAGCAATAATGTCCGCGTCGGTAAATGCCGTCCAGCTACTCATGGTGCTTGCGTCAATAATCTCTGGATCGGGGTCCCATGAGTTTTCTTTGGGATAGTTCAGATAGTCGTTGAATGAGTGTGCGTATGGTGCAGCGTCAGCATCGGTCTGACTGGCACGGCGTGGCGCACTTGCGCTACTCCCGCTGCCTCCAAAGTCGAAGTCTACGGTGTTGTTCTCTACCCTTGCGTACAGCGTCAGACGGCGTTGCTTACTGTCGTATGCGGTGGCGTATACCAGCGAGTCAGACGTAGGGATGGTAATCGTCATGTTTGCTGACGCGCCCTCCTTGATAGTGGTTTCTCCATAGAAAGTCACATTCTCCGAATACAGCGGATTACTGTTGTAGAGGGCTACCGTGTATTCCTGGTCCAGTCCGAGATGGGTGCTGATGTTGGCAGCTACCTCTTTGGTCATCTGCCACGACTTGTCCGGAGCAATTGTAATGCCCAGTTGTTCCTCGGCATTTTCCATTGCTTCTTCCTCGGTCAGTATGGGTGTCTCATTCGTCCCTTCAGAACTGCTGCAACCAGCCATGATAAGGCCAAAGGCCATCACGGCTATGCCTTTCCATAAATACACGTTTCTCATTCTCTTCATCATTTCCTGTTATTTCATTACACTACCTGTAGGATGATTAAACCAGTTCAGCGCCTTGCCATAGTTGTGGGCAAAGGTTCCGAAACTTTGGTCACCCTCGTTCTCGTCAGCCACCTTGTTATAGGCCGTTGTGATGTTAACGCGCTCTGTCGGCCATTTCCAGTCCATAGGCACCATCACACCATAGGGAGCCTGCCCAGTACCAGCCAGACAAATCTCGCCCTGTGATGTTGAGTAGATAGCCAGTGGCAGGGCGGCAGGATTGTAGCTGCCCTTGTCAATGGTGATGGTGATAGGAGCTACACGTTCGCCTGAACCAGTGTTTACCATTGTACCGCGGGTTACACCCAGCATGGCGTGAACCTCGGTCTCATTCTGATAGGTCAGTATGGTGGGTTCACCCGTATAGTGGGCCACCTCGTCACCGACAGGCTGTGCGGCGGGATACAAGCGGATGTTCAAGTCCAGCGTAGCACGGCAACCAGTGTAAGATTTATCTTGCCGTCCCGTGTCTCCTGAGCCTTGAGCACCACGTCGTTCAGGTCGTAGTCTCCCGTCCAGGTGTCCTCGAAAGCGTAGCTGTATATTTCGTAAGTGTTCTCTTTCTCTTTGCCACTCTCTGAAATGCCTGCCGAGCAATCGTACTCTGCGGGTCTAGTGATAATCACTTCGTTCTCCTGAGCATAGGTGGCACCCTCGTAGGCTTCACGTGTCGTGCGCTCGTCTTTCTTGGCTACCAAGGCTTCCTTCGTGGTCTCAGTCCAGTAGCTGGTTCCTGAATAGCTGCCGTCCCAAGCCAGGTTATAGCCCTCCCAGAACTTCATGGTCTTGTAGGCCAGTGTCAGCTTTGCACCCGATATTTGCAGCGCGCTGCCCTTGTGTGCAGGCACATCCACCTGACCGCCCATCCGAACGTATGCTGTGCAGTTGTTGTCGTTGGCAAAGAAGCCTTGCAGTATACCTGCACCCTGCTGTCCGAACTTCGTACCGTTCTTGATGTTCACACTGGAATTATCGGCCATGTTTACGTGGAAATTGTTAAAAACACCCGTGCCGAACTCAGCATAGCTGTCTTTCATCATGTTAAACATACCGTCCAGGAATGCACAGTTGTCCTCGACAATCAGCTGGCAGTAGTTGTAGAACGTTCCGTTGTGGGCGCTGAATTTCATCGAGCCCGTTGTATAGTGTCCGTTGTTAATCCAAACTATCTCGTTCTGCGTCACGGCGGTCTCGCCTTCAATGTCTACCTTACCGGCGGTGTAGAAGTGGCAGGTAGAGTTCAGGGTCATCGACTTGGCTTTGAGGTCAATGGTCTCATCGTTGCCGTCGCCCATATTGATGAAATACGACGTGTTGCCGGCACCTGGCGAGTAAGTCATAGCACCCTTAATGTCGAAGATGCCCTGGTTGTAGATGGTTGACTTGTTGCCGATGTCATACTTCTGGGTGTTGGTGGCATTGATGGTACCGCGATTGAACACCCACACGCCACCATTGGCCGCAATACTGTTACGGGGGTCGTTCAGCGTAGTTCCGCTGCCCACGGAGATGGTGCCCGACATTTCACCGAAGCTGCTGTCCAGCGTCACATTGCCCTTCAGGATATACAGGTTGAAGTGTGGGTCGCCCTGACGCTTGATGGTCAGATTGCCCTCCACACTCACATATACGTTGTAATACTGGTATTCACCGTTTACAATGTTCATATAGTTGGCACCAATGGTTACCTCGCCTGTGCGGGTCACCTTGAGGTTATGTCCCTTGCCGATGAAGTTCTGGTAGACGGCATACAAGTCAGAGGCTGTGGCGGTGCCCCATTGGGTCGTGTATTGCTTGCCGACATACAGCGACTCCAGGTCGTCCACCTCTTCTGCATCGCCAGGAATAGACGTTGGGAACTGCGATGCTATCTCAGCCTCACTGGGGAAGTTGAACTGCTCATACACGTCACCGCGAACGTTAATGGCTCTGTTGCTTCTTGTTGTTGAAGCACCGAAGTTGGCGGTCAGCACTCCGTCCGTCACCACTGCATCCACATAGCGTGTCACGTTGTCTATACTCGTAGCACCCACTATGTAGCAGCTTCTTCCCTTAGGTGCAGTAAACGTGGTGTTCAGTGTCTTGCCGTTGGCCACGGTTCCCTCAGCCAGCACCACACCTTTGCCCTCGGCTATGGGGTCGTTGCTGAATATCTCCACCTTGTACGACTGTCCAGCCTTCAGATTTACACCCACCGTAGCCTTCACTTGCTCGGTCATTATCCACGTCTGGTTTGCGTCAATGGTCACACCCAGAGCGGCCTCAGCATTGGCTTTCACCTGTTCTGAGGAAATTTGCTGCGGCTCTGCTAGACTCATCTTGTTACATGCCACAACCGTAAGACCTAATGCCATCACGGCTACACCTTTCAAAAAATGGCTCGTTTTCATTTCAATATTAGTTTAACTTCTTAAGAATCTATGTTATAACGCTGCAAAGGTATGTATTTTTTTTGAATTGACCATCATTTTCCACAATTTAATATAAGAAAACGCTTCTTTTTTTGCCTTTATAAATTATTCAGGATAGAAGTAGTGATTTTCTCAGATTTTATTTGTACCTTTGCCACGTCGTTGATGATTTTTTCTTGTCTTGAATGCAGCACTAAGGTAAGTGGAAAATCTGACATGACAAAATTCCAGGACGCTCGGCTCTGTTGCCTTGTCTTGCAAAGAACTTCTTGTTGCTACGGAACTTAAACAATAGTTAAACTAAAGTGCTGCGGAATTTAAGTGAACTATGAATACAATTAAACTCGGATCAAAGGGAGAAGATGTAAAGGTTTTGCAGAAGTTTTTAGGTCTTAATCCAGATGGTGACTTTGGCCCAATGACTGAAAAAAAAGTTAAAGAGTGGCAAAAGTCAAAAGGTCTGGTTGCCGATGGTGTAATAGGTGCCAAGTCGTGGGCTATCATATTACAGCCTGCACCTGAAACTCCAAAGGAGGAACCTGCACCAAATGAAGTCGGCATAAGCGATGGGATGATCAACTTTATTTGCAAATATGAAACCGGCAAGCAGTTTGGTTACAAGATGCCTGCCAAGGATTTGAACGGATATGACTTGCGTGATGCAGGTGGTCATAGGACTTTCGGTTACGGCCTGCTGTATCACCCGACGAACCAAAAATACATGGACACCATTAAAAAGTCATGGACCCAGAAGGAGCTTGAACAGTTGTTTTTGGAAAATCTCAAACAGACATCAAAGAAAATTGACAATTGGGCTACAACAAATAAAGTGAAGCTGAATCAGAACCAGAAAGATGCGATGGCAAGTGCATGTTATAATTTCGGAATGGGATTCTTACAAAAGAATATATGTAAAACCATTAAGGCAAATCCTAATAATCCTGCAATAAGGGAAACATGGTCTCATTTGTCTGATGTTCAAGGAAAGAAATATCCAGGACTCATTACAAGAAGAAAAGCTGAGGCCAAATGGTATTTTGAAGGAAAATAACCCGAGGTTACCAAAGGTATTCTTCGACGTAGGCGTTGAACTCGATGGATTGCTGCCAGCCATAGCGGATGACAGCCTGACGGATGTATTGCTCGTGTTCTGGGGGTACGGGCTTGTAGCCGCTATGGTATTCGTAATAACGCTTGCGGTTGAAGTAGTAGATGAGGTGTTGCTTCAGGGGGTGGGCTATGCGCTGCGGCATGTCATAATAGATCTTCGAAATACCGAGAGGCATGCGGACGGGCTGGTCGTTACGGTACATGGGACACGTATCAGTCTGCATAGCAGGATTATTGAGGTTGACACACGCACTGATGCGACGGTCTTTAGGCGTGTAGTCTTGCAGTTGCCAGCGCAGGCAGCTCGACCGCATGGGACAGAACTGTGAGTGACAGATGGCATAGCTCTTGCTGGCCTTCTCAGCAAACAGCTGTTCGCGGGTCTTGGGTGTAGTTCCTTTTTTCTTCATATTGAGCAGATTTTTCTATTTCTACTGCAAAGGTATGAAAAATATGTGGTATTACAACTTTTTTCCTAAATATTTTTTTTTAATCTCTATTCATCTATTCATTATTATACCTAAACCATTTATAATAAGATGATTATGCAATGAATTATATTCTTTTCCATTCATTCACTATTCATGTCTATTTGTTTAGATAGTCTTTTTATATGAAAAATAAGCCTTTAACCCATTAAAGATAAGATAGTTACGCTATTGCAACTTAAAGAGTAACACTTTGTTTTTAGTTGCGTAACACATTGTCACAACCTTTGTGACAAAGTATTTCCATCTTTTTTACATATCCGTAACAATTTCTGCTTATGATTATCTGAAGTGCAATATCATCGAGAAATTCCTTGATGGATGAATAGTTAATACGCTATACATATAATCTATTCATTTGTTATCTTTCTGAAAATGTGCTATTTATATTAAAAGATGAATAGTTGAATATTTTTTTTTGAATATTTTATTCTATCATTACAAAATTTTTGATTACCTTTGCATAGTAAAAACTAAAAGTTAGAGATATGGCAAAGGTAACTGTCGTTAAGAGATATCGTAACATGGAAACACTCAGGGTGTCAGAACTCTCTGAAGTGGTTCGCATGATTCAGACGTGTGAATATTATGATGCGGTGAGAGATGTGATGGGTATCTCACTCTATACGGAACTACGGCGTCAGGACGATGGTAGCGTGACAGGGGCCAATAACTTTACTGATAAGGTGCCCCGCGTATGTTTTGCCTCTGAGATGGAAAACCGTAATCGACAGCGCGTCCGCAAGGCCTATACGGGTATGGTGCTGCTGGAGGTGAACAATTTGACAAGTCATGATGAGGCGGTCGCCATCCGTCAGGGTGCCGCCCTGATGCCTCAGACAGTGTTGGCATTTGTTGGGGCGAGCGGAAGAAGTGTGAAGATAGTGTGCAGGGGGGAACTGTTTAAGGGTGGACTGCCTGAAGGAGAAGAGGACCTCAAACGTTTCCATCTTAATCTGTATGAGAAAGCCCGTATGGTGTATAACGCCCAGCTCGGCGTGACCGTCGACAAACTGGAACCCAGTCTGGAGCGCACTTGTTACCTGGGCATAGACACCGACCTGTATTACAATCCTACGGCGCAGCCCTTCTATACTGATACCTCTGATTTGTCACAGGCCCTCAAACCCATTCAACCGAAAGACGCCCTGCCCGATGATATCGTGCCAGGGCGCGCCCGTTACTCGTCATTGTGCCTTGTCTATGAATACAACCTCACGAAAGCCTACGATGACGTGACGGCGGTCTATACTGATGATAACGATGACCGAGACACCCTGATTGTCACCCGTCTGGCAGAATATTGCCGTGAGACAGGTCTTGATATGGCATTTGCCCGTCGACGCACCCTGATGAGCTTCAGATGGGGCAAATATCCTGACGTGGTGACGAAGATTTTCGAGAATGCCTACCGTGAGGAACATGAGAAACAGTACTACAAGCGGAAGAACATGGTGCGTCCCACGAAGAATATCCCTCAGGAGACGCTGTTGATGATGAAGATCGACATCTTCCTCAACACTAATTACGAGTTGCGCAAGAACGTGATGAGGGGCGTTGCTGAATACCGCCAGCGAACTGGTATCGGTTTCTCTTTCCAGGACTTGACAACGGAAGCACGCAACTCTATTACCATCAATGCCTTGTCGCAGGGCATCAAGTGCTGGGACAAGGACATCATGCGTTATGTCAATTCCAATGATATCACGCTCTACGACCCGATAGACGACTTCCTCGAGCATCTGCCTAAGTGGGACGGGAAGGATAGGGTGGAGGCCCTTGCCCGCAGGGTCAAGACCGACTACGAGGACTGGCCACATCTCTTCCATATCTGGATGCGCTCGATGGTGGCGATGTGGAAGGGAAAGGGACAGTTGACGGGCAATGCCCTCGTACCCTTATTAATAGGTCGCCAGGGTACTGGCAAGACGAGTTTCTGTCGTATCCTTCTGCCTAGAGAGTTACGTGACTATTACAACGACCGTATCAATTTCAAGAACGAACATGACCTGAATTTGGGCCTGACATCCTTTGCCCTTATCAACCTCGATGAGTTTGACAAGATTACCCAGCGCCAGCAGATTATAATAAAGTATTTCGTTTCGACGAGCGACCTGAAATACCGTCCGCCGTATGGCACAGCTTATTCGAGTCATCGACGCTATGCCTCGTTCATCGGTACAACGAACGAGCTGATGCCATTGACAGACCCTTCTGGCAGCCGACGCTTCATCTGCGTGAGTGTGGAGGGGAATATTGACTTCGAGACCCGTGTGGACTACGGTCAGCTCTATGCTCAACTGCAATACGAAGTGGAGCAGCAGCGTGAGCGCTATTTCCTGACAAAAGAGGAAGAAACGGCATTGATGCAGCACAACCTGCACTATCAGAAGATGAGCGGACTCGGTGAGATGCTTCTCTCGCTCTTCGAGAAGCCGGAAGGCACATCGAAGGGGAATCCGGAAGGAGGCTATTGGATATCGGTCAAGGAGATTGCCAGTCGTCTGAAAGAAACCTTCAAGGGGGCGTATAAGCAAGATGAGGGTTCCTTGGTGAAGATAGGCCAGTTCTTGAGTCGTCCTGAATACAAGTTTGAGAGCGACCGTAAGGCTCACGGCTGGTGCTACTGGGTGAAGGACAGATAAGATAAAAAAAAGAAGGCTCGGGCAAATAGCTCGGGCCTTCTTTTGTTATCACTTTTATGGTTTAGTCAGCCAGCGACTGGTCCAAGGCGTCGTTCACGATGGACAAACCCTTGGCGATGACGGTGACTTCCACAAAGTCGCCTTGGCGCACGGGCTCGGTGTCGGTGTATGCCTTCACCATTGCCGTACCGGGAGCTACGGGGGTTATCACGCCGCTTCGTGCATCCACCTTGACGATGTTCTCGTCAAGACTGTACCATACTACATCGTTCATACCGCTGAACTTC
>Ga0256407_10002648_pt1 | contig 33653 bp, 21 predicted proteins | sample RumenRJG_04DNA_FD_193489 | JGI IMG/M metagenome (GOLD analysis project Ga0256407, IMG submission 193489) | Bovine rumen microbial communities from Lethbridge, Alberta, Canada - RJG_04 | ecosystem: Host-associated > Mammals > Digestive system > Stomach > Rumen | place: Canada: Alberta...
TTAGAAAGAATACGATTCCAAACAAAACGCGCATTACCCATATTCTGATTTAAAACACGAATCATATCCTCATCAGGAAGAATCCATAACTTCAAACCTTTATTAACAATATTACCCATGAAAAAAAACCTCCAATAATATAATTAAAAAATATTACCACCAATTTAATATTTTTTTCAATAAAATAAATGGAATGATTAACTCTACAAAAAAATATTTAGTAGCATATATAAAATATAACTTATCCAAGAGCATCTGATAACTAATATTAATATAAAAATAAAATTCAAAATGACCAAAACTTTAGGTAAAATACTATAATATTCGATAGTTGATGATTAACATATTTTTGGTTGATGATTAATTTTTTAAAATTCTTTAAATTGCTTATTTTATAATTTAAACAATTTTAATTAAAAATAAAAAAAGTAGGTTGGTTGATGATTAAGGTTGATGATTCCAATTTAATCACAGTGGGATATGAATACAAATTATATCCCCATTTGCTTTGGTCAAGAAAATATTAGTTTTACTTTAATACTATCCTATATTCTTTTTTAACACTATTTAAATAATAAAGCACTTTTTTCAAAATTTAAATAGAATGTTAAACAATACTATAAATAATGAGGTTTTAATATGTCAAGTACAATGTCTGAAAAAATATTAGCTAGAGCATCGGGAAATGAGAAAGTCGAAGCCGGCGACATTATTATTGCAAATATTGACGTTGCAATGACCCATGATTTAACTGGACCTCTTGCAGTTGAATCATTTGAAAAAATAGGTGTTGAAAATGTTTGGGATTCATCAAAGATTGTAATACCTTTTGATCATCAAGTACCGGCCGATTCCATTGATTCAGCAAATAACCATATTATTATGAGAAAGTTTGTTGAAAATCAAAAGATAAAGAATTTTTATGATGTTAATGCAGGAGTTTGCCATCAAATTCTACCTGAATTAGGTCATGTTGTACCTGGTGAAGTAATTGTCGGAGCAGATTCACACACTTGTACTCATGGAGCACTAGGAGCATTTTCAACAGGTATTGGTTCAACAGATATGGCAATGGTATTTGCCGAAGGTAATTTATGGTTTAAAGTTCCTGAAACAAATAGATTTGAAATTACTGGTGAATTAAAGGATAATGTTTATGCTAAAGATGTTATCTTAAATATCATCAGTCAAGTTGGTGCCGACGGATCAACTTATAAAGCCTGTGAATTTTCAGGCCAAACCGTTAGGGATATGAGTGTTTCAGACAGGATGGTTTTATGTAACATGGCCATTGAAATGGGTGGAAAAACGGGTTTAGTAGAACCTGACAAAAAAACAATAGAATATGTGGAAAAACGCTCAAATAAACCCTATAAAATATTTAAAACTGATTTGAATGCTCCTTCATTAAAAACAATAAACATTGATGTAAGTGATTTAGAACCTCAAGTAGCATGTCCAAATAATGTAGATAACGTGAAACCTGTTAGTGAAATAGATGAAGAAATTGATCAAGTATTTTTAGGATCCTGTACAAATGGAAGAATAAGTGACCTAAGAGATGCTGCAAAAATACTTAAAGGAAAAGAAATTGCAAAATCCACCAGAATGTTGGTTATTCCCGCATCAAAAGAAACTTACTTAAAAGCTTTAGATGAAGGATTAATAAAGATATTTATAGAAGCCGGAGCCTTGGTTTCTTCCCCTTGCTGTGGCCCATGTCTTGGAGGACATACCGGAATTATCGGACCTGATGAAGTCAGCTTATCAACATCAAATAGGAACTTTAAAGGTAGACAAGGCTCACCAGAAGGAAAAGTGTACTTATCTTCTGCTGCAGTTGCTGCCGCTTCTGCACTTGAAGGAAAAATTGTTGCACCGGAGTGATTAATATGAAAGGAACTGCATGGAAATTTGGAAATGACATTGATACTGATATTATTATTCCTGGAAGATATTTAATTTATACAGATGAAGAAACACTATCAAAACATTGTATGAAAGGATTAGACGATAAATTTAGTGAAAAATGTAAAAAAGGAGATTTTATTGTAGCAGGAACAAATTTCGGTTGTGGATCTTCTCGTGAACATGCCCCTATTGCAATTAAAGGTGCGGGAATTTCTGCTGTAATAGCTGAATCATTTGCAAGAATTTTTTATAGAAACGCTACAAATGTTGGTGTTCCACTTCTGGAAGCTCCAGGAATTACCGATTTAGTTAAAGATGGCGATGAAATTGAAGTTGATATGAGTAAAGGAATTATTAAAGCTGAAAACGGAGATGAAATCACATTTAAGAAATTACCTCCATTTATGTTAGAAATACTTGAAAAAGGTGGTTTAATTGAGTACCTTAAAAACAAAAGAGAATAAATATAATATTGCGGTTATTCCGGGTGATGGAATAGGCTCAGAAGTAATGGAATCAACCATTGCTGTTTTAAATAATTTAAATCTTGACTTTAATTATATTTATGGTGAAGCTGGAGATGCCTGTCTAGAAAAAACTGGTTATGCACTTCCTGAAAAAACCATTGAAATTGTAAAAAATGCAGACGCATGTTTATTTGGTGCTGCTGGTGAAACAGCAGCCGATGTTATTGTTAAATTACGCCAAGAAATGAAAATGTTCGCTAATTTAAGACCTGTCAAATCATACCCTAATACTAATTCATTAGCTGAAAATATTGATTTTATAATTGTGCGTGAAAACACTGAAGGACTATATATTGCAGATAAAGAGGAATTTACCGACGAAGGTGCTGTTGCAAAACGTGTCATTACACGTGAAGCAGAAGAGAGAATTATTGATTATGCATTCCAATATGCTAAAGATAATAATAAATCTAAGGTTACTGGTGTTCACAAAGCAAATGTTTTGAAAAAAAGTGATGGGCTATTTAAAGATATTTTTTATGAAGTTGGTGAAAAATATCCTGATATTGAAAAAGAAGACTTTTATGTAGATGCTACTGCAATGTATCTAATAACACAACCGGAAAAATTCGAAGTTATTGTAACAACCAATCTATTTGGAGATATTCTTTCTGATGAAGGTGCGGGTCTTGTTGGTGGACTTGGATTGATTCCATCAGCCAATATTGGAAATGAGGGTGCATTATTTGAACCTGTCCATGGATCTGCTCCAGATATTGCAGGCAAAGGTATTGCAAATCCAATAGCTATGATGTTATCTGCTGTTATGATGCTTAAGTATTTGGGTGAAAACGAATCTGGAGAAAAACTAGAAAATGCAATTTTAAAACTATTGACTGATGCAAAAGTTTTAACTGGAGATTTAGGTGGCAATGCAACAACAAATGAAGTAACTAATGAAATAATAAAATTATTATAATTAGTATACCTTTCATGATTCATGATTTAATTTAAATAATATCAAAATTAAATCTGTAATTAGTAAATTAGGTTAAATCATTGATTTTAAAAAAACCTCACAGTGGGGAAAAAAGTGGAAAAACTATTAATTAATTGATTATACAAGTAATAAATCTCAACTTTTTTAAGTTGAAGTAGTTCAATAATGGGGAATTATATGATTAAGGAATCTGAACTGAAAGATGGGATAAGCGCGATTATTCCTACATATAAAGGAGAAAAATATATCTCAAAATTACTTGATTCTTTAATTAATCAAAATATGGATTCTAACTTATTCGAAGCTATTTTTATTGTTAACGGTGAAATTGATTCAACACCAGATATAATTAAAGAATACCAGAAAAATAATCCTGAAGTTAATATAATCTTAACAGAAAGTGAAAAAGGAGTTTGTAATGCTCGTAATAAAGGAATTGAATTAGCTTCAAGAAAATATTGTATTTTCATTGATGATGACGATTATATAAGTGATAATTACTTTGAAGAAGTATACAAACACGTTAAACCAAATAGAATAGTTCTTGGGACTTTTTATGATATTGATGAAGATTCCGGAGAAGTTATTTATTCATATATGACACCACAACTTTTAGAAAATTCTGGAATTGTCGAAAATCCATACAATAAAATAAAGGACGCAATCGTTATCACTACAAATAAAATCATACCCACCATCAATGTAAAAAATTCAAAATTCAATCCTGAATTAACAAATGGTGTGGATATTGCATATTACGCAAATTTCTATCCGGAAAATGATTTTGAATTTTATGTAGTTAATAAAGATATAGAAGCGAATTATTACAGATTATGGAGACATGGCTCAATATCAAGACAAGACTTATCTTATGAATTTAATATTAACAACCGTTTAAAGGTAATAAATGATATTAACAAAGGTCTTAAAAAAGCAAAAACCCCAGAAATTAAAAGTTTTATTGAAAGTTTAACCGGCGGCCAGGTCATTAAAATAAATGAATATATTGAAAAGTGCCCCAAAGATTATACACGAATTTTAAAAGAAATTTTAAGTTACAATTATGATTTTTTCCCATACAAATATTTAAATGAAAATTTGTCTGAGTTAAATAATGATAAAAGAGAATTAATAATATCTTATGCTTTTTCTCCAACAAATACAACCACAAGTAATGTTGTTGCAAAAAGAATCCTATCTGAGAAGAGAAATATTGATGTTATATGTGCAAGTTTGGATGATTTGAAAAAAGATTTTTCACTTGAAAAAGTGGTCTTGGAATATATTGTAAATAAGTTTAGTGTAAAGTCAGATTTTTCAACGGAATGGAACAATATTTCAAATTTTATAAATGAAGGTATAAAACTCATCAATAATTATGAAAGAATTTACAGTAGAGCAAACTTTCCTCATTCCCATTTTTTAGCATTGGAATATAAATTAAAGAATCCTGATACCTATTGGAGGGCTGAATTTTCCGATCCTTTAATTTATACGTTTGGAAACAGGCATTTAAGTGGAAAACTTGAAGATGAAGAATATATTGATAAAATTAATAATGTTTTAAAAGAAAAAGATTTAGAATTAATTAGCAGCGCAAATGATATAAACTGTATTTGCGAGTATTTAACTTTTATTTTTGCTGATGAGATAATATTTACTAATGAAAGTCAAAAAGAAGTAATGATAAATAATTTACCATTCAAAATTGAGGAAATAATAAACAATAAATATACTATTTCCCCACATCCCACATTAGATGAGAAATATTACTACATCGAGAAAAGCAATTATCCGATTGATAACAACTATATTAATTTTGCCTATTTCGGCGTAATATTTTCAAATAGATCATTTGAAGATTTTATTAATGCATTTGATAATATTAATGATGAATATAAAAATAAAATAAGACTACATCTATTTACACCAAACAGAACATTATTTGAACAAGTTTTAAGTAAAGAGCTTCTAGAAAAAACAACTTTTAATACAAATGTGGATTATCTCGAATTTTTGAATCTTTCAATGAAATTTGATGTTTTAATCGTTGAAGACAGTTTTACAAAAGGCCATTTCATTAAAAACCCTTATTTGCCATCAAAATTGTCTGATTATAAAGGTTCAAATACGACAATATGGGCAATTTGTGAAGAAAATAGTGAAATGTCGAAGTTGGACATTAAATTTAAGTCTTATATTAATGATTTAACTGGAAATATTAATACTTTAAACTCAATAATGTATGAAATGACGAATATGAAAGTTAAATCATCTAATTATGATGAAAATGAATATAAAAAACAAAGAGATATACACTTAACTCAAAAAATAGCTGAATTAATAGATGTTTGTGAGTCTGAATTTAGAAAAGATGCTGATTATGAAGCTCAAATAAATGAATTAACTCAGAAAATTCAAAGATTAGAAAAAGAAAACACAGATATCTTAAATTCAAACAGTTGGAAAATTACTAAAAATTTCAGAAAAATCGGAAAAAAATTTAAATAATTTAAAAATGTTATATTAATTCATAATTTAAGGAGATTTTTAATATGAGAAAATTTACTAGAATGCAATTAGCTGCTCTTTTTATTATATTTATTATGGTATTAAGTGGGGTTGCTGGTTTCTTACTTTTAATATTTAGATAAATTTTTTATGGAGGATACAAAGATGGTAAAATATAAAATTGCAGCAGTTGTTGCTGAATTTAATTATGATATTACACAAATGATGTTGGAATTAGCTACTGCTGAAGCTAAAAATAGAGACTGTGAAATTACAAAAATAGTAGCCGTTCCTGGTGTGTTTGACATGCCTTTAGTTATTAAAAAATTATTACAAAAGGGCGAATTTGATGCAATTATCACATTAGGTGCAGTTATTGAAGGCGCAACAGACCATGATCAAATTGTTGCACAACATGCGTCCCGTAAAATAGCTGATTTAGCATTAGAATACGATACACCAGTTGCTTTAGGAATTACTGGTCCGGGAATGACTAGATTAGATGCTCATAGACGTGTTAAAAACGCTAAAAGTGCAGTTGAAGCAGCTATCAAAATGTGTGATAGATTAAAAGAAATTTAAGATGATTATATGGAAATTTTAAAACCTGAAGAGTTAAAAGAAAAATTTTCAGACCCTTGGGTTGCACCATATAAAAAAGTGTTAACAATGGTTGACGGAGATAAAGTTGAAATTGTCGAATATCATCCATGTATTTCAGGTTCACACTGGTTATTACACCAATACAAGAATAATTCAGAATTAATTGACGATGCTTACCGTGATGGTAACAAACATGTTTATTCTTGCCATATAGGTTCCGCCCCTCTTGATTTAAAAGCTAGTTTTAATGCCGCAGGAATTGATGAGATTAAAGTGGTTGATGATGAAGTTAAAGTTACTCATGCGGGTCTTGCTGGTGCAGGTGTTGGAGCCGGAATGTGTAGAGGAATGGGTGAAGGAGTAAAATATATTGAACTTATAAAATCCGGTGGTGGCTCAAAAGAAGGAAGGGCAACTGTTGTTACTCCTAAACTTGAAAAAATTGTTATTGGTGTAGATGATACTGACGTGAAAGATGCAGGTGCAACATGGACTATGGCACATAACTTAGGTGTCGAACTAGCTAATGAAGGTTTTGAATACCTCGACCATATTATTGTCCAGTTATATCCACATAATCCTCATAAAACCCAAAATTGTGTTTCTATTGCTTTAACGTTTGCTGTTGAAAGTAATAAAAAAGAAACTCTGATTAATAGAGTTATTGAAATTCTTAAAAGAGATACTTTATCCGATAAGACTGCAATAGCCATTCTTGAAGGTCTTGAAATACCTGAAAAATTAAGAGATTATTCAATCGCTACTAAATCAGGTATGATGGATGTTGAAACTGCAGAAGCTACAGCTAATGAGCTAGGTATTGATTTAATTGCAGTGACTGGTAATCAAGGTAAAATTGGTGCTTTAGCAGCATTAGGTCTTTATAATGATGTTGAAGAAGCCGTGAAAGCTTATGATAAAAAATAAGAGAATTAATTCTCTTATAATCTATTTTTTTGAAAAATTTTTATCGAAATTTTAAATTGATAAAATTACTTTCAAATTGTTTTTTTGATAAAAAATTTCTATTATCAAATTTTAATTGGACAGAATGATTTTCATATGTAAAATTCTGATTAGCAATTGTTGAATTATTACATGTGAAAGTACCTATATATGAATTATCAGCGGATATAGAATAGGTTTCATTTTCCTTAAATACTCCTGATGATTTTACAATTGAAACATTATCGACAATTAATTCATATGAAGTTCCATTTTCTTGTTTTAAAGATAATACATATTTTTCTATACATGAAAGATTTTTATTACCCAATTCAGTGTGAATAATTGATTTATCAAATACATCTACAATACGACTATTTTGAATTATGGCACCATCCTCAAGATTAAGCGCATTTTTTGCATTAATTGGTAATCTTAATATATCTCCCTCGAAATCAATAGTTTTATTCAGGACATACCTTTCACCATTTATAATAATCGTGTCATTAATTTTAAGGTTAAGAGTCATCATTGCATCTGATGGCATGCGTATTACATTAGATTCATTTTCAAGTGCAGTCCCTATAGTGTATGGGCCTCTTACAGAAATCGAATTATTATTACTATTACTAACATCCGTGAAAATAATCAAGTTTCTTGAATTTGGTTGAATGGAAATAGCACCATTTTCAAAAGTTGCGGCTCCCAAAAATGTTGAAAGCATTAAAATTAATATAATAAGTGAAATAATTAATGGAAAATGAACTTTGATGAAAGATTTAATTAAATTACCTCCAGGCGTCTTCTTATATACTGAAATAGATTGAACAACGACTTTTATAAGGTAATATAAAGCCAGAATTAATCCAATGACTGCAATTATAACACCAATAGACAATGGGATGTATTTGACGAAAAATATTGTAAACAATCCTAAAATTACTAAAGATAAACCAACAATAGACATACGAATAAAGTATCCAATATCATCAATCATTGTTACTCTACCATACTTATTAGCACGATTCATAATTGTTCTTACAACTTCATTAGCCATCAAATGTAAATCAGCTAAAGGAGACATGTCATGTTCAATTGCCCCAATGTCAATTTCCATAATAGAAATACCTAAAACATCAGCATCAATAACAATACCAACGTCAACACCATAATCTTTTTCAAAATGAATTTTTTTCAAAATTTCCTTACGAGCAGCAAATTGACCGCTTAATGGTTGTTCAAAAGAAATTTCGGGAAAAAAGAAATTTAAAAGTGGTTTAGCAGTAAGTTCTGTTACACGACCACTTTCACGGGCAAACTTAGTCTTAGTAATCTCAGCCTTCCCAGTTAAAATAGGTTTAATCATAGATTCAACTTTATTAGTAGTTAAATTATGAATATCTGCGTCAATAAATGCAATTATATCACATTCAGCATTTTTATAACCCGTATAGAGAGCCTCACCCTTACCTTTATTAACTTCATGTGAAATTACTATAGCACCTGCTTTCATAGCTTCTTGAGCAGTATTATCAGATGATCCATCATCAACAACTATTATTTCATCAACACATGAAACTTTTTTTATTACATCAACGACAATAGCTACTGTATTTTCTTCATTGTAAGCTGGTATAATAACAGAAACCTTCTGATATTTTGGTTTTGATTTTTTTACACCGGCAAGCAAAAAAGCAAGAATTACAAATAACCAAGACAAAATATTTCACCCAAATATCTTAATACATTTATAAGTTTATTATTTTAATATTATAAATGTTTGTTAAAAAAAATAGTTTAAGGGATTTTAGGGCTATCGAAGAGCTAACTTTTTAAAATGCCCAATTAAATATTATTAATTAAAATAGTATTGGAAACACTCAATTTATTGAACATTGATGTTATTATGTATTTACCGGCCTGCAAATTAATATTTAAATTAGCTATACCATTTCACCACTTATTTTTGTATAAAATACGCCATTAATGTTAAAAGTAACGCTTTGATTAGGGTATGGGTTTCCCTGATTATCTAAAATTTTAGCACTGAATTTAGTTCCGTCCATGTACTTCATGACAACATCATGAGTTTCTATTATGGATAAAACTTTAATGTTGTTAGAAACTTTTGATTCACCATATTGTGCAGTAATTATGTAATTTCCCGGTATCAAATTAATATTTAGACTAGCAATACCATCAGAATTTGTTTGGCGAGTGTAAAATACACCATTAATATTAAATGTTACATCAGCACCAGTTAAAGGAGATCCTTTTTCATCCAATACTTTCACAGAGTATTTTGAAGCATTTCTATAATATTTGACCAAATCATGATTTTCAATCAATCTTGAAAGAACTGTGATATTATTAGATGCCAATTCACCAGTAACAGGATTTTTTAAAGTCAAAACATATGTACCAGGAACCAAATTGATATTTAATCTAACAATACCCTCTTGATTGGTTGTACGATAATAGAATACGCCATTGATATTCATTTCTACATTTGCATTAGTTACTGGATTTCCATCATAATCCAGGATAGTTGCATAATATTGAGAATCATTTTTAAAGTACTTAATTAAATCATTTGACTTGGCACTAGATTGAATGTTGACCAATATCTCTTTAGATGAATGATTATACTTTTTATCACCGTTAAATTCCAAAGTAGCAAAATATTTGCCCGAATTCAATCCGAGATTGAGTGAAAACTTACCATCGTTATCAGTTGTTCTCGTATATTTCACGGAATTTATAAGAATTCTGACTGTCTTATTTGATAAAGCATTATTATTGGAATCTGTTAGCACTCCATTCAGTCTTGTTCCATCATGGTAATACATTGAAATGTCTTGTGCTTTAATCAAAGTATTAATTAAATCAATAGTGAAATTACTCTTAATCAATAGAGATTCATAACCTACCTTATTAAATGTAGCTTCAACAGAATAAAATCCGGAACCCAGATTATATAAATTCAAAACTTCGCCATTTTTTATGGAATAACTTACATTATTAATTTTAAGATTGATTTTCTCATCTAGCGGTTCAGACAATCTAGCGGATATGGAAACATTATTAATATTTTTAGAAATGGTTAAATTCATATCTATACTAGCTGGATAGACATTAAATGTCAATGATCTATTGGCTTTATTATAGTTATTATTTCCATTAAAGATAATTTTTACACTATATTTTCCAACTTCCAATACATCCGGTAATAAGAATTGGTCATTTGAATTAATATTATACTTTTTACCATTAACAATAAAAGTGAGAATATCATCAATATTCTCCCCATTAATACCGGTTAAAGAGTTTTTAATTATAAAATTACTGCCATATTCAATGTCTGATAAATTCACTGTTAAATCAGGGTTAATTTTAGCTACATCAACATTACCTTTTTGTGTAACCTGATTGTAATTATCATTTCCTCTATAAGAAACACTAACAGGATAACTGGAAGAATCTAAGATAACAGGAATGAAGAAAACATCATTGGCTTTAAAAGTATAATAGTTATTGTTTATTGTTAAAACAACATTTTCATATATCTTGGAATCATTAATGCCTATCAATTTAACATCTGCTTTAACATAATTTCCATAATTAATGCCTGAAATATTTAAAATAAGTTTTGGCATAGCCTTACTGACTGAGACCTTGATTATTTGAGCATTAGAATAATAATTGTTATCTCCTTTAAAAATGATTTTAGCTTCATAATTACCAGCATTGAATAAATTTGGTATTTTATTAACATGTAAATTCTTGATTGAATAATTTTTATTATTTATATTTAAAATCAAATCTTTATCAATAGTATTATTTAAAACAAGATAATTTCCATAAGTTATATTATCAATAGTTAAACTCAAATCTATATTTGCCTTATTAATTTTAAATGATTTGGTTATATAATTTTTGTTATAATTGTTATTTCCTTCAAAAGATAATTTTGCAACATAATCTGATGCATTTAAAATGACAGGCAACGTAAACTTTGAATTGGATATAATTTCATATAAATTGCCGCCAATTTCAAGTTTAAGATTTTCATTAATTAAATTACCTTTCAAATCACTTAAATAAGTATTAACAATAGTATTTTCACCATAAATACCATTAGAAACAAATAAATCAATATTTACGTCATTTCTAGACACTGTAAAATTAACATCTTTACTTGAGGGGTTATAGTTTTTACTTCCATTGAAAATTATATTTGCACTATAAGAACCACTATCCAATTTAACCGGAATCGTAAAATTACTATTAGCATTAAAAATATAGCGTTTATTATTGATTATCAACATAACATTTTCACTTAACTTAGAACCATTAATACCCGTTAGCTTAACTTTAGTTATTAAATCCTCACCATATTTTATATTGTTTATCATGAATTCAAGATTTGGATTAATTTTATAAACGTTAACATTGCTTGTGAACTCTTTAGCATTATACATTTCATTTCCCTTATAATAAACATTAATATTATAGGCTGATGCATTTAAAATAACTGGGAGTTTAAATTCCGTGTTTGCAGGAACTGTATAATTAATATTATTTATATTTAAAATAATATTATCATTAATTAATTTAGAATTAGAAGTTAAATAAACATTAAAAGTTAAATATTCGCCGTAATAAACATCATCCACATTAAAGCCTAAATTAACATCATACTTACTTACAACAACACTGGAATAGATTACATCACCATAATGCGAATCATTTCCCTTATAAAAAACACTAACACTATAATTTCCAGCCAAAAACAAATCAGGGACAACGAATAGAGAATTTGAATTAATATTATAAGACAAATCACCAACCGTTAAAACTAAAGTAGAATCAATATAATTACCTCCATCATCGACTAAAGAGACATTAACCTTAAGCTTATCACCATAATAAATATCATCCACATTAACTGTCAAATTAATGCCATGTTTAAGCCCATGAATTGTTAATAAATCTTTAGAAGTTGAATAATGTACATTATTCATATAAAAAGCCGTTAAATTCGAATATCCATATATATTATTGAGTGACAAATGAACTATTCCATTATCCACGGTTCTATTATATTTTATTCCACGATGTTCAAAAATAACATAACCTTCATTTATTAAATGACCATATTGGTCTTTAACTGTCGCAGTAAAATTAATCCTATTATTATCAAATCCTGAAACGTTAGTTAAACTGGTTGTTGTGGTCAAGTTAAATATTGTAAATACCTTAATGCATGCCACCTGTGAAAGGTAATAATGTCCCCTATCAGACAACGTTATATTATAATCATATAAATCAATCCAATTAACACCATCGTAACTAATGAATGATGTATTAGGCATATAATGAGTTCTTGTAGCAGCAGATTTTTCTGAAATAGGAACACATGCTTCAGTTGAAGTGGTTAATTTTATAACAATTTTAAATAAATCATTTTTATAAACTGGAATAAATTCATCAAAATTAATAGTAAAGTAACCGGCAGGTGATGAGCCGTTTTGCGTGAGTTTTAACTCATTATTGACATAAATTTCAACTGTAAAATTTGATTCTCTATTGAAATATGTTGAAAATGCAGCCATAATATCGTCAGATGTGGCATTAAATATATTTTGATACCATATGCTGCTCTGATTTGTTAATAAATAGTCTGACATACCAAAAACATCATATTGATAGATTTTATCATATTTAACCGTGTCATTTAAAATAAAAGTATATGAAGCATCATTAACGCCTACCTGTGCAAATCTAGTATCATAATATGAAACATAGAAATAACCATTATATCCCCAGTTAGTTCCCCAACTGTTTTTACAAATCCATGCTCCATTTCCCGGAGGTTGATTACCCCCAAAGTTAGATTTAGAATAATTATCATCCCATCCAACGATTACAACAGAATGATCAGGATTGCTTGTTCCACTATAATATTGATTCTTTGCTCTTGTAGCATAAAGCGTTGTGTAAACAGCCCCATAATTTAAAATAGCTTGTTTAATTGCATCATTATCTGTGTAATTGGACCTTGACAGGAATATGATATTTTGAACATGCATTAAAGATTTCATTAACGGTGATAAATAAGTATTAATAATATACCTATCATCAGAGTCATTGACAGGCCCCATCCAACTTGAAAAATAGCCTAAAACCATTGAATTTGTTCCACCTTTATTTGTTGAATAGTTCCATCCATAATCAGAATATAATGCCATTAAATTTTTCATGTTTTCTTCAGAAAGATCATACTCAACACCTGCTGCTTTTAAAATACATGATTCCAATGCCCCGATTGCAGCGAAAGCCCAACAGTTACCATCAGATCCTTGATTTTTAATAGGAGTTACAAACCCGTAATCTCTTAAATCATAGCTAGAGGGTATTGTAGAGTTATATGGATTATAAATCATTTGAAGATAATCAGACCTTTCAAAATTTATATTATAATAATCCAACTTGACTAATTCTGCTTGATTGAAAGTATTGTTTTCGAAATTCTCTTTAGTGTTTACAGCACTATAAACATTATTTTGATTAAAAATATTATTAACCATTGAAAATTCAGAATAATCACAAAATATCGCTTCACCCTCACCGGCATGATTATTAATAAATAAAGAAGAGCTTAAATTTAATTCTGAATACATCTTATAAATAGCTCCACCCTGATAAACAGCAGAGTTATTTATAGCAGTAATATTAAACAAACTCATATTAGATCCTATATCACAAATAGCTCCCCCAAGCTTTGCACTATTATTAATAAAGTAAGAATTTGAAATTTTTAAATCAGCCGGAAGTGAATAAATGCTACCTCCATAATCTGAATATGAATCTCTAAAAATTACATTATCTACAGTTAAATTTTTTGTATTATAAATGGAAGCTCCCTTAATTGTTAGATTATTTAATATTAATACACCATTATTTGAAAATAAATTACCTGCATTATTATATGTTATAATAGTGTTTTCCCTGCTTTTTCCAATGAAAGCATTGTAAGAAGAAATGGTTTTAGATGAATCCAGTTCGTAGATTCCATCATTTAAATATATATTTGAATTATCTATAACCCTAGATTTGGTTAAATACTTATATGGATTTTCTTTTGAACCATCCCCACTATCATCTACTGCCAAAGCATCAAAATAAATATCAATATGAGAATTATCATCAGATAAGACTTCAGTTGAATTATCATATGCAAATGAAAACGGAACAAAAATTACTCCTAAAAATATAATCGTGAAAATAATAGTTTTATTTAACATTACCATTTAGATTTATATAAACATATAAATAAATCTTACAAAAAAAAGAAAGAAGATTAAGTGCTTTTAATTTCAATAGTATTGGCTGCACTCAATCCATTATAGGAAGTTGTAATTATGTATTTTCCTGATGGTAAATTAATATTCAAACTAGCTACACCTGTTGAATTAGTAACTTTTGAATAAAATACTCCATTGATGTTAAATGTTACGCTTTGATTAGGATAAGGATTACCTTTACCATCCAAAATTGTTGCTTTAAATCTAGTTCCATCCCGATAAAACATGACAATATTTTCTGTTTTAATAACATTTAGAACTTTAATCTTATTAGATACTTTAAATCCACCATATTCCGCAGTAATAACATAATCTCCCGGTGCAAGATTAATAGCTAAACTTGCCACTCCGTTTGAATCTGTTGCACGATTATAAAATACCCCATTAATATTGAATACAACATTTACACCAGATAATGGAGAACCTTTTTCATCTAAAACTTTTACGGAGTACTTTGAAGCGTTCTTATAATATTTTACCAGATCTTTGTTTTCAACCAATCTTGAAAGAACTTTAATATTATTTGCTGCTTTTTCTCCTGTAACCAGATTGGTTACTGTTAAAATATAAGTATTAGGAGGCAAATTAAGATTTAAACAAACAACACCTTGAGAATTAGTTTGCCTATTATATAATACTCCATTAATATTCATTTCTACATTAGTATTAGCCACTGGCTTACCAGCATGATCTAAAATAGTTGCATAATATTGAGTTTCATTCTTATAATACTTAACAACATCAGATGATATGATAGTTGATTTAACTGTTATATCTCTAGAAATTGAAGAATTTAAATAGGGTTTAGTTCCTGAATATTTAACAGAAACCGGGTATTTTCCGCTGTTTAAATTAATTGCCATTGATGCACGACCATCTTTATCTGTTGTTTTAGTGTTGTTAACTCCATTAACTGTGATAATTATCTCCTGATTAGGTAACGGATTATTATTCACATCTTTTAGAGTAACAACAAATCTAGATTTATCCTCATAATACATCACTAAATCATCAGCATCTAATATAGTTTTTATAACATCAATAGTGAAATCGCCTTTCGCATAGGCACTTTGATAATAGTCACTTGAAAATGAGGATTCCACATTATATTTTCCATAATCCAAGTCAGATAAATCCAAAGTAGCAATTCCATTATTTGCTTTAACATTATAGGATTTAGAATTGACTTTTATTTGAACTGTTTCACTGATGGATTTGGACAGTTTTACAGTAATGGATACAGCATCAACATCAGTTTTTACAATACTTAAATCCATTGACAATGGAATCTTATTAACGGTGAATGTTGTACTTGCTCTAGCAATATTAGAACAGGTTCCAATAGCTGTGTAATCTGCAGGTTTTAATATATCATCAATTACAGTTTGGCTATTGGATGGAATAGTATAAGTTTTATCTCCAATTTTAACATTTACATCTGCAGTAATTTTTAAACCGTTGCTGATTAATGTATTTTTAATAATTAATTTATCCCCGTAATTAATATCTGAAATGTCCAAAGTTAAATTAGCCTCGATAATATTAACGTTAATTACTTTTGAAGTGGATGAACTTAAATAAAGAGAATTACCATTATAGTTAGCCTGAATAGGATAATCTCCTTTTGAGGTGAATTTAGCTGTATATATTGCTTTTCCACCTACAACAGGTACTGTATAAGTTTTAGAATTAATTACAAAATTTACATTACCATAATTTATTAAATTGCCATAACTATCTTTAACCGTAGCTGTGATATTAAACGGTACATTAACAGCAATTGGTGAAGGATTATTTAAAACAATATTAGAATCGATGTTTTTAGAAGTAAATGCTTTAATACATGCTACTTGTGATTCATAAGTATGACCATATTCAGACATGTTAGCTTTATAATCATATAAATCAATCCAATTAGTACCATCGAAACTAAAGAATGATACACCTTTTGAGTAAAGAACCCTATTTGATCTTATTTTTTCTGAAATAGGGAATGATGCATATTTATCTGCTGAAATTTTGATAACAATTTTAAATGTATCGCCAGCAGTTAAAGGAATAAATTTATCTAAATTAAAAGTGTAATAACCTGGATTAGATATGCCATTTTGAGTTAACATTAATTTATCATTTACATAAATTTGAGCGGTCCAATCTGTAGTGGCATTGAAATATGTTGAAAATGCTGTTAAAACTTCATCTTCAGTTGCATGGAATATATTTTCATACCATATAGTGCTTTTTCCAGTTATTAAATAATCAGTAATTCCAATTATATCGTATTGATAGTTTTTGTTATAATGAATAGTGTCATTTAAAATAATTGTGTATGTGGATTTATCAAAAGCACCTAATCTAGCACATTTTGTATCATAATATGAAACATAGAAATAACCTTTATTACCCCATGTTTCACCCCAGCTGTTTTTACAAATCCAAGCTCCATCGCCTGGAGGAGCTGTTCTGAAGTTATTTTTAGAATAATTATCATCCCATCCGACAATATTTACTGCATGATTAGGACCGTTAAATCCAGGATAATAATAGCTATTTGATTTCAGATATGAACCTGAATAGTAAATTCCAGTTGCCACAGCGCCGTATTTAATAAGAGCTTCTTTAATTCCATTGTTGTCGGTGTAATTGTCACGTGTTAAATAAATAAGATTTTGAACATGAATAGTACTGTTTAAGATAGGGGACAATACGGACTGGTCACTGAATGTTTCTAAATCTTCTTCAACAGCACCTAACCAACTTACAAGATAACCAACACCCATATCATCATATCCTCCCCTATTAGTTGTTAATTTCCAACCGTAATCTGAGTAATAAGCCATGACGTTTTTCATGTTTTCTTCAGATAAATCGAAACTTGGACCTCCAGCTTTTAAAATACAGGATTCTAAAGCTGCAAGGGAAGTGAATGCCCAGCAATTTCCACTACTTTTTTGATTTTTAACAGATGTTACCTGATTATAATCTCTTAAGTCATATTTTGAAGGTAATGTTCCATTGAATGAAAAATCACCTAAATATTGAGTATAATTAGTGTTTCCAATAAATAAACTATATCCTGGACTTTTATAATGATCATTTCCATTTTTTGCCTTATTATTACTGTAGGAATTTAATGAGACAGTTTCTTTTTCATTTAAAATTGTATAAATTGCCCCACCATCATATTGGGCAACATTGGAATTGAATTTTGAAGAAGTAACAGAAACTTCAGAAGAATTATCAATAAAAACTGCTCCACCACTTAATGCTTTGTTTGAATTAAATGAAGATGATTTAATAGTAATTTTTCCATACATCTTATAAATAGCTCCACCCTGATAATCAGCATTATTATTTGAAGCAATTATTGAATCTATATCAGAACTGGATTTTAAATCACATATTGCTCCTCCAAATGTTGCATTACATGAAGTGAAATTAGATTTTTTAACATTTAATGTAGATTCTTTTGAATATATGGCTCCGCCGGCGTTAGTTAAAGTATAACACTTATTAAAAATACTGTTTATTACAGTTAAAACAGAACTGCCTTCACCAGCTATAGCCCCACCATACTTATAAGCATAGTTATTTTCAAAATTAGAGTTAACAACTTTTAAATTTGTATCGGTAGTATATATTGCTCCACCATAAGTAGCATTATTATTGCGGAAAGTAGATGATTCGATTAAGACATTACCGCCATTAGAATATATTGCACCACCATAAACATTACCGTAACCTCCTTTATAACTACCCTGATTATTTTCAAAAATTACGCCATTGGCAGTAAAATTTTTATTATTTCTTATCGTTAAATCTTTTAATGTTATGCTAGATATAGATAATGTATTACCAGAAGATAACTGTGAGGAATGACCAGTAATAATTGTATTTAGTGAATTTTGACCGATTATAGTTAAATTATTAAGAGTTTTACCTGAATCCAGATAATAATTTCCATTAGCAAAGTAAGCAACACTATTTTCTGACAATCTAGAAGATTCTAAATGATTATAAGGACTATCTTTACTACCATTTCCATCAATAGCAGCAGATGAGTCAAAATATATTTTTGAAGTGGAAACTTCACTGTTCCCCTCACCTAATATAGAGCTTTCATCATTTAATGTTATATTTTCATTTGCAGAACATATGGGAATTAAAATTATTAATAATATTGAGAATAATATCATTTTTTTAAAATGTTTCATTAATTTATCCCCCAAATAAATTTAAGATTATTACTTTTTATAATTTTCATTATTATAATATTTTTGTTATACACCCAGATTTTGATAAAAAATAGCTAAAAAAATAAAAAAACATATAAAAGATTATTATAAAAAAGAAATAACATAGGATAAAAATGGGAGAAATATAGGAGGGCTATTTATTTATAAAAAATTGTTAATGATTCTATTAACACTTTTATTAATTTCTTCAATTGCAATAGTTTCAGCAATTGATACTAATTCATCGGATAATCAAATACTTTCTGTTGAAAAAAGTGTTAATCAGAATATTTTTAAAATAAACCATCCACCAGAAAATCACCACGAATTAAATGACTTAAACCCAACTAAAAAGTCTGTATCAAAAGATTTTGATTTTTTTGGAATCTTTGATTTCTTATTTAAAGGAGAAAAAAAATACGGATACTGGGTATGGTCCGGAGATATGGATAAAGTCGACTTTGATAAACTCTCCAAAAATGGAGTGAATGTTGTTTTTTTAAACTCATATGCTTTTAAAGACCATGGATACAAAGATGTTATGAATTGGATTAAAAAAGCTAATGACCATGGAATAGAAGTTCATATTTGGATGCAAATATTTAATACAGGTGAATGGATTTCCCCAGTTAAAAATGGAACGCCAAACACAGGTTATTTCAATTATAAAATTGAAGAAGCAAAATATTATGCTGGTCTTGAAGGTGTAAGCGGATTGCAAATGGATTATATAAGATATGAAGGAAATGCTTATAAAGATCCAAATGGAACCGCTGCTATAAATGAATTTGTTAAAAATTACACAAAATCTGTAAAAGAAGTTAATCCATCATTAACTGTTTCTGCAACTGTAATGCCTGAAGCAAATGCAACCTACTATTATGGTCAAGATATTCCAAAAATGGGAGAATATGTTGATGTAATTGTTCCTATGATGTATAAAGGAAATTATGAATCAGATAGTGAGTGGATAAAAAATACAACAGATTGGATTGTAAAAAATTCAGGTGATGCTAAAGTATGGGTCGGCCTTCAAACATATCAATCTGATTTCAATGTTACTGACATGCCTGCAGATGAACTATTAAAAGATGGTAAATTTGCTTTTGATAATGGTGCCGACGGAGTAATATACTTTAAATGGGGAATGAATGAAGAGCTGGATAATAAAAAATTAAATTAAATTTTCATTACCTGCAAATATAATAATTTAAGGTAAAATGATATTAAAAATAGATAATTTCAATTTAAAGAATAAATATTGCATATTGCTTTATCTAGCTTTTTTAATTTTTTTTACAATTAGCTTTTTTAAATATGAGAATTATGCATCCCCCTATTTTGAAATAGGTATACTAATATTAGTTTTTATAATTGGATGTTTCTCCCTATATTATTATGGGAAAAATGAAAACAATCTTCATAAAGTTGCACTAATAATAATACTGCTTTTTGGAATTACATGCGTGTTTTTAACACCAATAGATGATGTATCAGATGAGCAGGAACATTCAATACGATCAGAGATTGTATCAACTGGCCAATTATCAACTGATTATATTCAAATTCCAAATTCTACAGAACATGGATATAAAACGATAGCTTCTTTAACGTTATTAGGTGAAAATACTGGTTCAAATGTAATGAAAACTGATGTTGATGATTCAAAGATTAATTTAAATACAACCTACATTAGTTCTGCATTTTCCCAAAATCCGTTTTATTCCTACCTTCCTCAAGCAATCGGTATGTTATTAGCTAAATTGTTAGATTTGAATGCAATATGGCTATTATGGTTAGGAAGATTATTTAATTTAATTGTATATGCCTCAATTATATCTTTAGCTATCCGTAAAACTCCAATTTTAAAATTTCCAATGTTGATTGTATCAATTTTACCATTAGCAATATATCAGGCAGCTTCATTAAGTGCTGATGGAATGTTTATATCACTTTCCATGCTTGCATTTGCTTATTTTTTATATTTCTATAAAACTCCAAAAATCAAATGGGTTGATTTGGGTATTTTCTATAGTGCAATTATATTATCCGGATTGTTAAAATCACCGTTTTTGGCTTTAAGCTTATTAATATTTTTAGTTCCAAAGCAAAATTTTGAAAACAGCACTCAAAACATGATTGCCAAGTTTGCAATTTTAATCTGTCTTGCTGTTGGAATTCTTTGGAGCGGATATTCAACAAGTGTATTGGCCAATTCCTGGAGAGGAGATCATTTCATATCCAATCATGTTAATGCTAAAGAACAAATGAATCTTCTTTTAAGCAACCCAATATTTTCAATTAAAAGATTTTCCAATGTTTTCAATGAATTTCCAGTTATTATAGATAGATTCTTTTATTTTTCAAATGCAGGTGGTGCTTATTCATCCAGATTATTATCAAGTCTTTACATGATATTTTTCATGATTTTCGCATTAATCTATCCTTTAGATGAAAGGTTTAATATTAAAACTAAATTGAGAGGATTTTTAATCGGATTTTTAATATATTTCGGTGTTATCATGGTCCAATATTTAACTTGGGCAAGTGTTGGTGCTGAAACTGTTATGAATGGAGTGTTTAGTCGTTATTTTATTCCATTATTAATATTTGTTCCATTAATATTGAATAGGGACATTTTTGAATATGATAAAGAAAAATTATCATTTATATTTTTAACAATAGCTATCAGTTTCATTTCGGCCATGATAATTCTTACAGTGACTATTAAATACTGACATAGCAGAACTTAAAAAATAATTATATTAAAAAGAAAATTTAAAATATTAATTAATGGTGTTTTTATGAGTAATAAAATCAGATATATGTATATAGATATTTTAAAAACTGTTGCTATTTTTGCAATAATAATTAGTCATGTATGCATTATCGGAAGACAAGCCGCAATTTTAAATATACCTTTCACACACTTTCAACATATAGGAAAAGTTGGAGTTCCATTATTTTTAATGATATCTGGCGCATTACTTTTAAATAGAGATTATCCTTCAATTAAAGAATTTATTAACAAAAAAACATTAAGATTAATTCCACCATACATATTCTGGATGTTAATTGCATTAATTGTTATCGGAATTTTAAATCAGATTCCTTTAAATTATGATGCACTGGTGTTTTATATAAATGATTTCTTTAATTTAGGAGTAAATTGGTATTTCTGGATGGTAATTGGAGTATTTTTAGCTATTCCGATTATAAATGAATTTATTAAAAACAAAAAAATTGAAGGAGCAAAATATTTCACTTCAATATTCATTATATCTTCAATCATATACCAAATATGCATCTTATTTAACTGGACCACTTTTCTCGATTTAACATTCTTTATAACACCAATTGGATATGTGATTTTAGGATATTATCTCGCCAACAGAGAATATAAGCTTTCAAGCAATGCATTGATCATAATTGGGCTACTTATATTTCTCGTAATGTTTATTATAAGACTTTATCAACCAATTCCATATAAAATCTTATATTTATTCATGATAAACAATACAATCCATTTAGACTCATTTTTAGATATTAGTTTAATAGGAATACTTGAATCAGCAAGCATATTCATTTTAATTAAAGCGATTGGCGATAGCAAGGAAGGATTTGGAAAAAAAATAAAAGGATTTTTTGAAATTAATATAGTCAATAAAATAATATTAAGTATTAGTAAATCAAGTTACGGAATGTATTTAACGCATATATATTTAGTAATGATTGTTTTCCACTATTTCGATTTACTTCCATTATCTGGGACACAAATGGTACTATTAATAGCTATTTTAAGTATAATTACTATTATTTTGGCATGGATTTCAGTATTAATTGTATCAAAAATACCTAAACTTAAAATATTATCCGGATATTCATGATAGACTATAAAAACTTAAATAACTATAAAAAATCATTGATAATTTTTTTAATATCAATTATTATTATAAATATATTTATTTTCGATGGAGCTAATTTTAAATCTTCATTTTTTATTTTAACAGTTATTTACACTTCAATATGTGGAATTACTTCATTATACTACTATAAAAGAACAAAAAATATTGAACGAACTGTATTTCTAATTGTTATTTTATTTGGATTATTATGTGTATTTTTATCTCCAATTAACAGCGTATCTGATGAAGGAGAACATTTCATGAGGTCTGAAATAACATCCCATGGAGATTTCTTTCCCAAATACATCACACAGAACAATAAAAACGGATTTATGAGCATAGATTCATTAGCTCATATGCCAATGGATAAAACTTTCTTTGAAACTACTTCCTGGAATACACAACCTATAAACACAACCCCACAACTAGTTAACTCAGCATTTGAGCAAAATCCATTTTATGTTTATATTGCACAGGCCATGGGAATAGATTTGGCAAAATTATTAAATTTAAATCAAATAAGTATGTTATGGCTAGGAAGATTCTTTAATTTATTGTTATATGCTTCTTTTACATTCATAGCAATCAAAAAAACGCCTATTCTAAAGATACCAATGGCAGTTGTTGCAACGTTTCCGCTTGCAATAGTTCAAGCAGCATCATTCAGCAGTGATTCATTTATATTCAGTTTCTCATTTATAGTTATAGCATATCTTTTATACATGTACAAAGCAAAAGAAGGGAGTTTAACAAAAAAAGAAATAGGAATCTTTACAATATTAGTCATTATCCTTGGATTATCGAAAGTGACTCTTGGAGGGTTTGCACTATTAATATTGATTGTTCCAAAAAATAATTTTAAAAATCCAAAGGATAAATATTTTGGGTTTATATCAATATTAACAGTATTGCTAGCATTAATTATCTGGTCTAAATTTTATGCTGTCGGAAGCATATCACATTCATGGAGAGCTTCTTTATTTGCACAAAAAAACGTTAATGCTAACGGTCAAATAAAATATTTATTGTCAGATGCACATGGTTTAATTACATTTTTACAAATCGGAAATCAAATACCCGTGCAAATTGATGCATTATCAAAACTTTATACTAATTATAATAATTTTCCATTATTTAATGTTATATATACCTTATTTTTCATCTTACTCTGTATGTTTTATCAGCTTGAAGATAAAATTAAGAGAAATACACGCATAATAACTGCCTTTAGTGTATTTATTATAATATTTGGAACCTATGTGGTTCAATATTTAACATGGGCTCCTGTTGGCGCTAAGGATTTAATTGAATCTGGAGTTGTTCCCAGATACTTTTTACCGGTATTTGTATTAATTCCGTTAATTATAAACTATAAAAATCCAAAAATTAAAAATAATAAAATATTAATTATAACCTGCATTTTGATATTCCTATGTGGCATGTTAACATTCATGGCCGGAACTATATATTAGTGATTGAATGACTGCTTTAGGATTTTAGATTATCAAAATTAATAAATAATAAGAAATTAAAAACATAACTAAGTAGAGTACTGCAATATATTATTAGGTTCTATAATGCTTAGTGTATATTGCTTTAGGTGATTTAATGAAAAAATTAGCCAAAAAATTATTCGTCGATAAAACAGACCATGTTTTCCTACAATTCTTTAGATTTATTTTTGTAGGAGGAACAGCTTTTCTAATTGACTTTTTTATATACTTCGCATTGGTCGAATTTGCCCATATCAATTATTTAATAGCAGCGACAATTGCATTTTTCATATCAGTTCTTGCAAATTACTATTTATCAACATCATGGGTATTTAATCAAACCCAAATTGAAAATAAAGCTTTGGAATTTAATGTTTTTTTAGCAATAAGTATTGTAGGATGGATTTTCACGGAAATACTTCTTTATGTCTTCACAGACTTATGTTCAATAAATTATTTATGGTCTAAAATTATTGCTTCAATATTAGTTCTATTCTGGAACTTTTCAGCACGTCGTGTTATGTTTTATGGTAAAAAAATATAATTATTGCTTTTAATATTAAATATAAATCAATAGGGAATGGAAATATCGCCCTACATTACTGGATTCTATTTCACTGCCCGTAGCCGATGAAATTTATGATAGTGAAGATGAAAACACAATTGATAAACTTAAAAGAAGAATAATTAGTTGAATTTGATTATTTGATTGTGTAACTTTCATTGTAAAAATTAGATGCTTTCCTATGGCATATATTTCCAATCTTTTAGACCATATACATTATATGATTTATCTAATTTACAAATCTTCTATTTTTGATTCGATGTCAGTTTTCTCAAGTTTCATAATAACAGGTCTAAGCCCATCATTGCAAGAAACAATAGCAACACCCGGTGTTTTAATCCAGTCATTATAATACCAAATATCATTAACTCCATGAGCTAGTGCAAAAACATACTGATAAATCGCTTTCCATGCTTCGTCACAGAAATTTTCAGGTTTTGCATAATCAGCATAGTAAACTTCTCCCTCACTCATCATGGGACATGTTGTGAGACCATCAACACCATATTCACGAGCAAGATCCTCCTGAAGTGTTGTTTTTAGAATAGTAATTTTGACTTTTTTCATGAATTAAATATTTGTTTTAATCCATTAAATAAGTTAACTCATCGTTAAATCCGACTCTTTAAAAAAGTTTGATGATTTTCAAAATCAGTTTTTCGATTCTGGTTCAAAATTAAATCTCTGCGATATATTCGTTTTAAAACACCACATATAGTCTTAAATATTCTTTTTCTGTATTTTAGTATTGTTTTTTAAAAGGATTTTCAATTTTTTTATCTTTTAAGTGATGAATATAGATTTTATATCTTGAAAAGATTGATTTTCTAATTATTTTATAAATAACAGAATGAAACTAAATTTTCACAAAACGAGAGTCTAAAAGGAGTAATCCCTTATTAAAACCGTGAAATATAAATTGATTAACATTTAAAATACAATTTGGAGTGAGTATTTATGATTGGGCATGATAAAAACTGTACTCCAGCTATTTATTAAATTTAACTATTTTAAATAGAATTAAAAATTCACAACTAATTATCGGAAAAAATTTTAAATCAACAAAGTTTGAAATAGTCAAAAAATCATAATTTAAATATATTATTAATAATCATAATATAAAGTGAAATTAATTTTAAATGAGGGTATTTTATAATGGTTCCAAAAGTAATGATTATACTTGGCAGTTCTTCGGATATTCACATTGCCGAAAAAAGTATGGATATTTTAGAAAAATTAGAAATTCCTTACAGTTTAAAAATCGCATCAGCTCATAGAACACCAAATCTTATTCGTGAAATTGTAAAAAAAGGTACTGATGCTGGGATTGAAGTTTTTATAGGAATTGCTGGTCTTGCAGCACATTTGCCTGGAGCAATAGCTGCTTATACTCCAAGACCAGTTATAGGCGTTCCCGTTGATGTTAAAACAGGCGGTATTGATGCACTTGATTCTTGCGTTCATATGCCGTATCCATCACCAATTGCAACAGTTGGAATTGACAGAGGAGATAACGGTGCAATTTTAGCAGCTCAATTTATGGGTATTCATGACAGTGAAATACGTGAAAAGGTTATCAATCTAAGAAAAGAATATCAAACAAAAGTTTATGACAGTAATAAAATTGTTGATGAAATCAAAGATAAAAAATTCCTTGTTAAAGATTATCTAAATGTTGAAAATTTAAAAATAGAAAAAGAAGAAATTGAAAAAATTGAAAAATCAACTATTAATCCTGATGCTGATGTTGCAATTATTGTCGGCAGGCAATCTGACTTGATAGTGGCTAAAAAAGTAAGTGCCACTCTTGAAAGGCTTAAAATTTCATATAATATGAAAGTAGTATGTCCAATAAGATCAAACAGTAAATTTAAAAGCTATATTTCTGCAGTTAAATACTCAAAAATATTTATTGGAATCAGCTCAAACTCATCACAGGTTACCGGCGCTTTAGTTGGGCTTACTGACAGACCGATTATTGGTGTTCCATGTGAAAACGAACTTGGAAGAGAACATATGCTCACAACTGTAAATATGCCTCCTGGAGTTCCCGTGGCAACAGTCGGTATTAATAATGGTCGTAATGCAGGAGTTTTAGCTGGTGAAATACTTTCAATTAAAGATACCAATACTATTGAAATTTTAACTAAATTAAAAGATAAAAAAATTAATTTGTAGGGATTTAAATGAATATTGATAATAAAAATATTATTGAAATAACGGAAGAATTATCATCCGAATATGAAGTGTCACGTGTTTTAAGAGACTATCCTAAAGATACTGTTATTATAAAAAATGTTAAAGGATTTGATATGCCGGTTATCTCAGGTATCTGTAATACCCGTGCAAAAATAGCCGAATCAATTAACTGTGAAGTTTCTGAAATTACTGAAAAAATCATTGAAGCCAGTGACAATCCTATTAAAGTTGATAAATTTACAGATTTTAGTGAGTATAATACTTTAGAAGCTAATTTAGATAAAATACCTATATTAACTCATTATAAAAGGGATGGTGGAAAATACATAACTGCAGGTGTTGTTTTTGCACGTGACCCTGTAAGCGGTATTCAAAATGCATCAATCCATAGGATGATGGTTTTGGATGACAAAAGACTAGTAATAAGAATCGTTCCAAGAAATCTTTATACCTACTTCCAGAATGCTCAAAAAGAAGGAAAAGATTTGAAAATAGCAATAGCTATTGGAATGGATCCTGCAATATTACTTGCAAGTACAACCTCTATTCCTATTGACTATAATGAAATGGATGTTGCTAATGCATTTAAAGACGGTGAATTAACATTAATTAAATGTGGAGATTTAGAGGTGCCTCAGGCAGATATCATTTTAGAAGGTAAAATTTCTGTAACCGAAACTGTCCGTGAAGGACCATTTGTTGATTTGACTGACACTTATGACATTATTCGTGACCAGCCGGTGATAAACTTAGAAAAAATGCATATTAAAAAGGACAATCCATGTTATCATGCAATAATTCCTGCCGGATTTGAACATAAATTATTACAAGGTCTTCCTCAAGAACCTAGAATATTCAAATCTGTCAAAAATGCAGTTCCTACAGTTGAAAATGTTGTTTTAACTGAAGGAGGTTGCTGCTGGTTACATGCTGCTGTTTCTATTAACAAACAAACTGAAGGTGACGGTAAAAATGCAATAATGGCCGCATTATCTGCCCACCCATCTTTAAAACATTGTGTTGTTGTAGATACAGATGTTAATGTATTCGACGCTGAAGATGTTGAGTATGCAATAGCTACACGTGTTAAAGGAGATAGGGACATTATGATTGTTCCTAATGTGCGCGGTTCATCACTAGATCCTGTAGCTGAAAGCGATGGCACTACAACTAAAATTGGTGTGGATGCAACTAAATCTTTAAAAAAGATAGAAAAATTCGAAAGAGTTAGTTTTGGAGAATAATCTACGTTAAAATGGTAAAGACAAACTTTGATTCATTCAAGCCAAAAAAAACTTTTTTAAACTTAAAATTATATAGTATTCATTATGAGGGATAATTTTAAACTTATATATGAAAATAAAAAATTAATTTATTTTTATTTTTTAATTTTAGTAATGTTAATAATAATTATTTTCAATTATAATAATTATATTAATCCCTCTAAAGAACTACTAATTTTATTGATTTTATTAATTGAAGGTATATTTTCAATTATTTATTTTAAAAAAAATTATGAAAATCTCCATAAGGTTGCATTCTCGATAATTCTTATTTTTGGAATTACTTGTTTACTTTTAACACCAATTTTTATGGTAAATGATGAAGCAGAACATTTTTTTAGAGTAGATTCATTATCAGAAGGTGTATTAATACCTGAATTTAATAATATTACAAAAAATTATACTGTATCACAAACATCAAAAGATTTAGGGGATACGGAAAGGAAAGTTATAACATTTTTAGACTCTTCGGCTACAAGTACACAAATTAATAATAGTCCCGCGCAAGTAAATAAAATTTTTGCACAAAATCCTTTTTATGGTTATATCTCATCGGCAATTGGACTGAAATTAGCTAAAATATTAAATTTAACAGAAATTTTTGGATTATGGTTTGCTAAATTCTTTAATTTACTAATGTATGCTAGTTTTGCATATATAGCAATTAAAAAATCCCCAATATTAAAAATGCCTCTTTTAATTTGTTCATGTATTCCTCTTGCAATATATCAGGCATCTTCAGTGAGTATTGATGCATTTGTATATGGTATATCTTTACTTATAATAGGATATTTTTTATATTTATATAAATCAAGCCCTAAATCAATAAAAATTAGAAATATTTTAGTATTTTTCTCTTTAATAACTTTATTATCCTTAATCAAGCCAAATTATGTAATCTTTGCATTTTTAATTTTATTAATTTCAAAAGATAAGTATGAAAATGAAAAATATTTCTTTATCAGTATCTTTGGAATTATTTTAACTTTAGCTATTGCCTGCGCATATGCTAAATTTTATTCAATTAACAGTTTAAACAATAGTATTAGAACATACATGTTTGAACTACATGGCACTAATCCAAATGAACAGATTAAATACATGTCAACTCATATTAAAGAAACAATACTTCTTTTTTCAACATTAATATACGAGGTTCCAAAGTTAATGTTAAAAATGTTTAATCTTTCTTATAACTATTATTATGTTGATTATTCAAAAGGAATATTATTATCAATATTATATTATTTATATTTTGGATTTGTATGCTTGTTTTATCCTTTATATATAAAAATAAAAAATACTGATAGATTAAAATTATTATTAATTACTATTACTATTGTTGTTGGAACATACTTTATTCAATTATTAACTTGGGTAGGCGTTGGAAACTTTGAAAAAGGAGTTGTTTGGGGTGTGCATTTAAGATATTTTATTCCCTTATTTGCATTAATGCCATTAATACTGAATATTAATAGTGAAAATATTAAAAAAGATAATTTAGACAATTATTTATTTATAATTTTAATTGGATTTATGGCCGCTATTCCACTTTATCTCACTGCATTATTTTATTAGCCCATATTGCCCAAATAAACATTTTTAATTCCTTTTTTTAATGCTATTTCACGGGCATTGTATAAAATATCTTTATTGGTTGGTTCTATTTCTCTCATTTTATAGTATGGAAATGCTCTTGAAAAATGTAGGGGAATATCAGCGGATAATTCATCTACAATAAAATCACATAGCTGTCCAATTTCATCTATTGAATCATTATAACCATTTATTATTAAATTTGTTACTTCCAAGTGCTTTCCTTCCAAATAAATTCTTTTTAGATTATCCAAAACAATGTCTAAATCTGCTCCACATACTTTTTTATAAAATTTTTCAGACATGGATTTCAAGTCTATATTAAAGGCATCGACAAATGTTAAAATCTCTTCTATTGATTGGGCTGACATGTAACCGTTACTAACATAAATTACTTTCAAGTCTTTTGCCCTTGCAAGTAAAGAAGTTTTTTTATTAAAAGGTAAGTGTATAGTAGGTTCATTATATGTCCATGCAATTGACTTACAATTGTATTTAAGTGCATTTTCCACTATTGTTTCTGGCAGTATTTTAATACCATTACCAAACTTTTCGTATTCATGTGAGATGATATAGTTCTGGCAGTGCAAACATGTCATATTACACCCAAAACCACCTATAGAATATGTAAAAGTACCGGGCATGAAATGATTTAAAGGCTTTTTTTCAACAGGATCCGGACTTAAAGAAGATACAATACCATAGCTTAAATCAAAAAGCTCTCCATTTACATTTTTATGTTGTCTGCAAACACCGACATTGCTTTCAGAAATTTTACAGTAATTGGCACAAATCTCACATCTGACTTTTTGTGATTTAGAGCTTTTTTTATACAAATTTGGATTAACTAACATAATGATTATACCCCCTGTTTTCAATTTCAGTTACTTCACCATTACTTAATGTGATTTCTATCTTATCTGAATTATTAACCTCACCAATAACCTTAAAATCAATATCTAAATCATAATCTTTATCAATAGTAAATAATAACTCAAAATCTTCACCAACATGTAAAAGCAAATCAAAATAATTTAAATCTAATCTGGATGAAATTTCTTTAAACTCATCAGATATTTCAAATTTATCTTCATAAATCATAAATCCTAATGAATCGGGTTTCATTTCATATAATTCTGATGCTAAACCGTCCGTAATATCTGTTGCTGAAGTTGCACCAGCATTTTTAATAATAATACCTTCCTTTAATCTGGCCAATGGCTTTAAAGATTTTTCGGTATAAATATTATCTCCCTTCAAATTAAAACCTAAAGCTGCAAGACCAATATCTCCAGTTAAACAAATTAAATCTCCGAGTTTTGCAGACTTTTTCATAAGTGGCTTATCACATAACCCTAAAGCAGTCCCGGAAATAATAATTTCAGATGCTTCATTTGTGTCTCCACCAATAAAAGGAATTTTATAATAGTCACAGGCATCACCAACCCCATTTATTATCTCTTTAAAATGATTAAATTCCAAATCTTTTGGAAGAGCAATTGACAGTAAAAAACCCAAAGGATCAGCCCCCATTGCTGCAAGGTCACTGACATTCACAGTAACTGCCTTAAAACCCATTTGAAAATAAGACATTTCATCAGGAAAATGTTTTGACTCTATAAGCATGTCACAAGTAGAAATAAGATTAATATCATTTAATTCTGTGACAGCCGTATCATCGGGAATAATATCCTTAGATTTAGTTAAAATATACTTAATTAATTCTTTTTCACCAATATCTGAGACTTTTAAGGCCATGTATATTAGTATAAATTTTAAAATAAATAAATTTTAAGAAAAAAAAGTAATAAAAAAATTAATGTGAAAAATCACATTAATTAAATCTATTCTACAATTTTAATAGTATTTAAAACCCAAAAAGATGCATAGTATTCATCATCATTCATACCGAAGAAAAACATATCGCTGAATCCAACTGGGAATGATTGGCCAATTTGTACAAGACCTTTTGCATCAGGATAAGCTCCATATGGAGTATCATTATATATAATTATACCATAATGCTGGCCTGTAATTGGATTACCTGAAATTTTCTCGGTTAAATAAAATTGGAAAGGTTCGTTATAATGAAGAGTAGTGGATACTAATTTAACATTAGGAGTAACTCTTACTTTAAGAAGATTAGATACTTTACATCCTTCAAAATCACCAGTTATAACATAATTTCCAGGTTTTAAATTAATAGATAATGATGCAGTACCGTTTGCATCACTAGTTTTTTTGTATAATCTACCATTGATATTAAATGTTACGGCTTTATTTTTAGCTAAAGAACCATCATCATTATAAAGGGTAACAGTATATTTTTCACCATTATTATACTCAATAGAGATATTTCCTCCACTTTGAGAATTTTTAACAACTATTTTACTTAAAACTTCAACATTATTAGACATTTGTTCAGTAGTATTAGGATTAATAGCAGTTAAAACATATTTGCCGGCAGGTAAATTGATAGATAATTTTGCAGTACCGTTAGCATCAGTTTTACGGGTATAAAATACACCATTAATATTAAACTCTACATCAGTATTTGCTAATGGATTACCCATACTATCTGTGAAATTAGCATAGTATTGAGTTCCGTTTTTATAATATTTTTTAATGTCTTTTCCTTCTATTGTTGGTAAAACTATAATATTATTAGATTGTCTAAGGCCATCTGGTCCAGTTGCGGTAATAACATAATTACCGGAGTTTAAATTAATGTTTAATTTTGCAATACCCTTTTTATCTGTTGTACGATTATAAAATACACCATTAATATTTAAACTAACTGTAGCACCGGTTAAAGGAGTACCTTGACCATTTAAAACAGTAGCATAATATTGAGTACCGTTTTTATAAGATTTCACAACATCTTTAGTGATTAAGGTTGATAAAACATTAATATTATTTAAAGCAGTTTGATTAGTTACCGGATTGGTCACTTTAAGGGTGTAATTTCCTGGCACTAAATTAATTGAGAATTTTATCATACCTGATGTATTGGTAGTCCTATTATAATTTCCACCGTTAATAGAAATAGGAATTGACTGATTAACTAAAGGAGTACCATTAAAATCATAAAAAGTAGCTTCATATTGAGAATCATTTTTATAATATTTCACTAAATCACTGGATTCTATAGAAGAAGTTACATTACTTGAATCTTCAACAACTTCATTTGCTTCATCACCATAACGATTATCTTCGTTTTGGTCACTTAAAACATTATCAAAACAATTATTTGAATTAATATCTCCACTTATCATTTCTACATTAGCATCAGCTACATTTTCAGCACTTACTGCGGATATTGAAAAAATAGCTAATAAAATAATAGAAATTAAAAGAATATCTTTTATATTCATATATATCACATTTAAATTACAATATAATCTAAATTATAGAATAGATAATATATATATTTTTCTAAAAAAATACAATGCTGTCAAGCTAAGATTTTTTTCTATTTTTTAGTACAATTTTTATATTTTTTCTGCTGATTATTGCTTTATTTATTCTATTTCTACGATTAATTATTTTATTTCTTTGTAAAATTGTTTTAAT
>Ga0256407_10002653_pt1 | contig 33598 bp, 10 predicted proteins | sample RumenRJG_04DNA_FD_193489 | JGI IMG/M metagenome (GOLD analysis project Ga0256407, IMG submission 193489) | Bovine rumen microbial communities from Lethbridge, Alberta, Canada - RJG_04 | ecosystem: Host-associated > Mammals > Digestive system > Stomach > Rumen | place: Canada: Alberta...
GATGAGTTCCCTACTACCTCTCTGAGTTGCATACTGCATGAAGGACTCTCCTTTATACAACGTGCTGATCCATGATTCTACCTGTTTAAAATCAACGTTATCGCCCATATCTGATGATTCCAGAAGGAGGACAAAGGTGTCGCACATCTGTGCAAGACACTCCAGCTGACTGCACCAGCCTTCATTTCCTTGTTTGTCGCCAAGGAAGTGAACACGACTCCTTGCCCATCCAGACAGGCTGTTCAAGTAAGTCATCAGCCGTATGCTGTCAACCTTGTTGTCTGAAGGAACATTGAATGAAGGGAGATAAGTATTGACTAAGAGCTGGCGTTCTTTCTTCTCATTCTCATCACGCTTTGCTTTCGCCTCTTCTGAAAGCTCAGCCTCCTCTTCCTTGTCATGATAGGTATATTTACCTGAGATGTAGTTTTCAACTACCGTGCGGCACTTGTCATTCCTATAGCCGCCTTCACCAATAACCGTTTCGGCAAGTATGCCTCCAAAGAATGTACCAAAGGGCTGCATGGGTGAATAGAGCCAGCTGATTAAACTCTGTATGTTCAGCGGTTCTTTCAACATGTCAATGCCGAGGACAAAGAGCTGTATCAGCTGAGGGGCAGCTTCGGCCATGCTGCTTCCCATCGTAGGCTTACCCATCATGCGAAGCCAGTTGTCCATGGTCTTGTTGGCATTGTTAATCCATACATCGGCATGTATCTCCTCACCTTTCAAGGCGAGGTATTCATTGGCAGTCTTCTCATCCGCGAACTTGTATATCTGGAATGAATGGTCATCCTTATTCAAGGTAAGCTTGACATCAGACGAAGAGTAAAGCAGATGGGCAATATGGGAAAGGTTATTTCCACGGAACCTCTGGAAATCTTTGGATGAAATCCTCGCTCCGTGGCTTTGCAAGGTAGTCAGCAATTCCCGAACAGCTGGATGGAGCATGTCTAATTCACAAGGCAGTTCAATATCAAAATCCCTGAAGAAACCTTCCTCTACCTTATTTATATATAATAGGACATCCCTCAATCTGTCAGGCATCCCAGGACAGTTGAAAAACTCTTCCGTACCAGCAAGGACATCAAGGCGGCCACTGGGACTGTCTTTTGCATCGGTCTGCCACTTGTCAAGCACGAGGCTATCACGCCATTTAAGTGCCTGCTCAGCCGTACCCAAGGAGGACAACTTGAAGGATGCAGCCAACGCATTGTCGGGATTCCATTTCATATATTCCGACATTGCCTTGTAATAAAGTACTGTGCGGTTGTTTCCTGATATGTCCTCCACATGGATTCCAAGTCTCAGTTCCAACATGGCAACCAGTCCCATGGTGTCACAAACCATTGTGTCCATCAATTCTGGATGCAGCTCGTTAAGTCCGATAAAAACATGCCCGCTATACTCAGGCGAAAACAGTATCTTCATATCGTTATAATTTCAGATTCGGTTGCAAAATTACCTTGATGTTGTCTCAATACATGGGACAGGCTCAGAAATTATTCTTGTTCCTGCACATTTTCTTCAGGTTCGTACATGAGTGCTGCCTCCAAATGCATGTCATGAAGCTCATCAGCCAGCCACTGTGGTGACAATACTTTGATCTGATTACCACGGCTTAACAGATGGCCACTCAAATCAACAGTCGGGCGCATGTACATTTCAAAGTCGGCGAAGTTCTCACCTTGACCAATTTCACGTTGTGATTTGTGGATAGGCAAATCCCTGATATAATATCTTTCATAGCCATACGCACGGATTACAATACGCTCGGATTTCGTTCCGTCACCGACAAGAACCCCATAGCACTCGTCGAAATATGACTGGGCATCAAAATCCGGGTCTATTTGGAACCTGGTATCTGTTAGAGACATATTTAGAATACGGTCAAAAGAGAATACACCAAAGTAATCAGACTCAGGCTTCTCTTCCGTAGCATCCCGATGGAAATGGCCGAGAACATACCAGCGTTGCTTGAACATCTTGATACAGTATGGCTCAAAGTCAAGATGGTTGGGTCTGTCAGTTCCGTATTTCCTGTAATCAACAGCAATACGGACACCCTTCTTCATAGCATCAATGACCATCTTCAGATAATCGCCCTCGTACGGAACCTCTTGTAACAGAATCCTGTCTTGGAGAGAAAGGCTTTCACTGATAACATTGTTCACTGAGAGCGTTGACAACATCCAGTTCTGAACGCTATCCTCTCTCAAAACATAGTCGTTACCTATATAATACTCGTAGCCATTCTGACGGTCACAGTCAATATAGATGCCGAAGATGTCCTCTATGGCATCCTTATGACGGGCGAATGTTGAACGAGCCAGTTCTACGCCCTCGCTCATGTCGGTGTCCAGCCACTTTTCCTGGATTTCTGCGAATGTAATCCTACGAGCCTTGCGAATTGTGTTCACAAGCCAGATATACTCTTTGAATTTTGCTGGTATAGTCATACTAATCCTGTTTTATCAATTCACACTTCTCTCCAAAGCCGGTAATAAAGACAAGCTGACGGGCACGTGTAATAGCAACATAAAGCAACGAGCGTTTGGCAGATAAGAATTCTTTTTGTGCCACCTTATCCATGCCAGAGAAGGGATAGCCCTCTCTAACTTTTGAAGGTATATTTCGCTCATTCACGTCTATCAATATTATCACACGGTATTCCAAGCCCTTTAAGGAATGGAATGTACACAAATCGATTCCGTCTGTACTACCTTGCTTCTGTGCTCCTTTAAGCACACGATACTCTTTGCCATCACGATGGAGACGACTCTGGATGTTTTTTAAGAGTTGCATGCTTGGAGCTGCAATGCAAATCTCCGATAGCTTAATGTAATTTGCCTGACATTCTTCCAGCCATTCCATGACCTGATCCACCTCTGCATTGGCATCACTGACCATCTTGTATTGTGGAGCGACACCATCGTGAATCAGAGAGACATATCCATTTGTGGATTCCTTGCCTCCGTCCATATCGTCATAATCAACACCCTTAATTACACCAACAGCCATTCTTCTAATAGGCTCAGTAGTACGATAATTGATTTTGAGTTTGCGACTTCTCACACCTCGGACATTGATACCAGCAGCACCGAAATTCATCTTCCTTCCTGAATAGATACGCTGTATAGGGTCTCCAACAAGGAACAGGTCATTCTTACCCTCAGCAACTAATGCACGAAGGAATTTAAGTTCTGGGTTAGAGAAGTCCTGGAATTCGTCCGCAATGACATTCGTGTATGGATGAAGACCATTATCATTGAGATAGTTGGTCGCTTCATTGAATAGTTCAAGTCTGTCAACAACCCTACGTTCCTGTTTAAGAGCCACATATTTCTCAACAAGTTTCCAAATATCAACACGTTGCTTACGGCTTAACGCCCTGGTGCGACCAACACGTGGCTGCATCATATATTGCTTCACATCCTTGTTGCCATAATATACAATAACATCGATGTACTCATCATAGAGGAACTGCTCGTCAAACTCTGTCACTTCGGTTTCCAGAACTTCACGCCATAGTTTCAGAGATTCCTCGTCACCACTATAGTCCAATACTTTATAACCATCCTTTATCTTATATGCCTTAACGACATCAAGCAGCACGCTGTCGATATTGCTCAACTTATACTTTTGTACTGGCACATCCAATTTTGCTATTGAATCGGCAAGATTGACGCTTAACGTTCTCGTGTATGTTGTAAACAGAACATGTGCATCAGGATTTTGGCAGAGATATTTCAAACGATGAAGAGCGGCTATAGTCTTACCTGTACCGGCACCGCCACTAACCTTCATCGTCCCCTTATATTCAGCATCTACAAGCTTCCTTTGAGATGGATGCAGGAATATCTGCCATTTATCCATGCCTTGCTCGATGATACGCTGAAGTGCATCATCATCAGTAATTTCAACAAACCTCCGCTTATTATTATCACTGAGAAGCTTGTCTTCATTGTCACGAGCTTGTCCTTCCTCTATTGTATTGATGACGGCATCTATATTCTCTCCGTCCATAATATTAAAGATGTTCTCGTATGCATCCAAGGGCAATATAGGCTCCAAAGCATCAAGGTCATTAAGATTCTTAATGCTCATCACTCGACCTATTGCCTCTTGTGGAACACCTATCTTCAGCAGCTTCTCTTCTGGAACGCCAGTAAAGAAAGACGAGGTCTCAACTACAGAAGCTGTAGGAGATTTGATTTCTTCCTTCTCTTCCACATTCACCAACTGGCAAGCCTGAGTATGTTCATTCCAAACAAACTTTTTGCTCATGCCCCATCTGTATGCTTCTTCATGGTCGGCAACATATAATAGTGAATATGTGTTACCGTCAAGCATACCAATGACAACACGATAGTTGTCATCCACGCGTGCTGTACGCATGGTAGAGTTCTTGAACTGTGCAATTGGTTCCAGATGTATTCCTGGAGAAGCAGGGTTCTCACGGAATTTCTTCTGGAAAGCAACCACTTTGTCTTGTGTCTTCTTCGGCAGCTTGAATACTGCATCAAAGAACGTTTCTGATAAGAACAGTCTCATAATTATATTGTTTATTTTATTAATTCTTCATTAAAGTCTTCCTGAGCAATTACCTTATACCCATTCTGTACAAAAACAGATTCGTCATTGGAATCAAATGGGTCAATAGCGATCTTTGGATTATCAATGATCATTGCAGCACTTGCAATTACCTCATTATCAGCATTTGTAAGTTCAAAGACACCCTCATGGCTGAAAGGCACATTGTTGTCAAGTAAAATGTCTACGATGTCTTCCATTCCTGGATAGAGTTCTTTGATTTCTTCTCGGTTAACAACTGCTTCAGCTGCTACGCCATCGACTTCCTCATTGGAACCTGCTGACCAGAATTGGATGAGGTTATATCTCCGCCAGAACGAAACCCATTCGTCCTTGTCAAGTTCCCTTAATCCCCTATGAAGATGTAGATCATATTTAACTGCGTTGTTGAAAGCTTGTTCCACTTCATCATCTGAAGATGTGTCGGTCAGGTTCTCGTCACAGTTATTATCCATCTGAATTGTTCCCTCATATAAAGCTGCTCCACTAAGGAAGAAATTCGGAACATCATTGATGCACCAGAAGCAAGTCTCTTTGATTGAACCTAATTGGGGCTTTTCAAGCAACTGCCCCAATCGGGTTACGGAATTGAGACCAAGTTCATCATCTTTCCCAGCCTCAAAGAGCTGAATATCCTCCCAAGTAATAGTCCACGAGAACATACGCTGGGGCTTGGCTTGCTTGATTCCCTCGCGCTTCTCCCAATCACTATAGAACCTCATATTCGGGTCACAAGCATGATACTTATAACCATCCAAGTACACTGACCACCAAGGAATTTTCATCAAATCTTCTATCTCCATGCCTCCTATCTTGGCATACGTACACATAATCTGGAAATCAGGAATAGTTATATGTCTTACTCCATATGCCATCGTCAATTCAAATTGTGGTCTGATGCTATAGCGCAACTCGGTATTATCCCTTTCGGCAATTATACGAAGTTCATAGTGGTAAGCATCATCATCAGGGACTTTCTCGAATTCCCAATTCCTAATCTTTGCCATTGTCTGTAGGGCACGGATAAATTTCAGTTCCAGCTCACTGTCTTCAGCTGCTCCTGCTTGTGCAATAGTACCGACTGAACCATCAATCCTTTCCCATGTGTTCGCTCCATCTACAAGCTTGCCGAACATGACCTCTGCTTGCTCTCTGCTGAAAGCATCGCGGCTATATTGGTTGCCGTATGTCAATATACAGTGGTAGCAACCATCCTTACCTTCTAATTGACATTTGCACTCCTTGATATTGTCATAAGCGTCCTGAAGCAATTTGGAAAATTCTTGGGTGTTGTACAGTTTTGCCAGATAACCTGTGCCGCCAGGAATAGTATCATACATCACAAGATAATAATCTTTCTGTCCAGTTGCCTGATTCACTTCTGTATATGAATCAATGCGGATATGCTCTGGCGAGGAATGATAATACTCTTTCATACCCAATTCTATTCCAGACTTGAACATCTCTACAGATGCCTTTGCGTCCATTATCTGAATAGGCAGCAGGATTTTGATGGCTTCTGTCTGCATATGACGATATAAGTATAGCTGCTCAAAAACCTCTCCATTCCTGTCATTCGCAAAAGTAACGTCCTTGTGATTACAGAACCTATAGTGCTGTTCCACAGGCTGGTGATCTTTATTGGTCTTCGATAGTAATGGAGTGGACTTTCCACAATAGCGGCATGTAACGAATCCATTCTCAGGAATGATACCCTCATTATCTACCTCCACTTTTGTTCCCGACTGCATCTGCATACCATAGTTGGCTTCATAGAGATCCATATTATTGCAGAACTCTATACCGAAACCGATATTCTTCATGGCAAAAGAAGAAACGATTCCTTTGTGATGGAACATAAAATGCTTCTTAACGATAAATTGCTCTTTTGTTCTTTCCTCATTGGAATCATCGAGAACAGCATCCACCTTAAACATAGCACTTCTCGCATTGGTAAACCTGAGATAGTGATGCTGATTGACTCCCCAAGAAGGATCACCACACTTGGGACAAGCTGCTTCAGAATACTCTTGTGTTCCTTTTTCTGCCAGGCAATCACATTTTGAACAATATCTCATTGTCACGAGGTTGTCTTTCCAGTCGAATGTTGGTATGCCACTGACTTCCAATTGGAACTTCTGCGTACAGAACTTATTACCAGGAGCCAACTCCTTGATTCCCTGAGAGGCTGAACGTGTCAGTTCTATAACCTTCGGCTCTGCCACATTGTTTTTCTTGTCTTCCTTCTCTTGTGAGGAATAGACGCTGGCCTGAAGTTTCACTCCTGTTTCCGGGAATGCATAGTTAGGCAACAATCCACAGTTTGTCATAAACTCAATAAGACTCTCGCCTTGTATATTGGCGTATTGCTTTTTACAAGCCTTTATCAAGTCTCTGATGGCTTCCTTTGCAGGGTCATTGGGTTGCAACCTTTCCTCTTGCTGCTTGTAATCGTTCAACTCTTCCCCAAGTCCATACAGTCTGTCTGTCAGCGAGCGGAACTCTTTGATAATATTCTGATAGAAAGACTCATCATCAAGCGAGTCTGCCAACCTCTCTAATGTAGGAAGAGTCTTCTCGTCATACTGCTCTGTAAACCGTGCTTTCAATGTATTCTTATTTGCCTTGATAAAAGCAATGATACGGTTAATTACAAAACCTTCTGACGTCATTCCTCCTTCCGTTAGCTTCAAATCTCTGATACTTGACGGGAGCGTGTTTTCCGAACTACTACTAATCCATGTGTCAATGCAATAAGCAAAGAAGTGGCGACGCAGAATATCCTTAGCTTCAAGGAAACAGCCTGGAGTATTCACCTCACCTTCCATCATTTCATCTGGATAGTTGAAATAGTACATATCGTGGGGTTCACCCGAATGAGCATAGTTCAGAACTAAAGCGGAACCTTCCTTACGACCAGCACGTCCCACACGTTGCAGGAAGTTACTAGGCTTAGGTGGTACATTAGCATTACCCATCACATTAAGGTCACCTATGTCAATACCCATTTCAAGTGTTGACGTAGCAGTAAGCACATTGACAGAATTAGAATGTGGGTGTTCCTTGAAATCCTTTTCAAGTTTCTCCCTGTCGCCTCGTTCCAAAAGTCCTGTATGCTCACGGGCATATACACGGGGGGACAAATGACGATTGTATACTTGCTGATAGTAATTCAGTTCCGGGTTAATTTCCTCTGAATAAGTACCAGCACACTTGTAATCCAGACAAAGTGTATCTTCTGCAAGTTCATCACTCTTAGCCACATATAACGTCGACTGACAATTACTGCACTTGATATGCTTTACATGCTTGCTTACCCAAATATGGTCAGGATTAATGACATAGTTACCGCCGCCTTCAGACGCTTTATTAACAATACCAACCTCCTCCATCGTAGTGAATAGTTTCCGTATGAAGTCATTAAACAGCATAGGATTCCGCTCTATTGGCAAGGTATTGAAATAGCGCATATAATATTGGGTGAACCAGTTGGGTTTTTCCCTTCTCAACACCGCCATATCAAGCATGTCGTCATTTGTGGCTTGAAAATTGACACCAATCAGTTTAGGGAAACGTACACTTCCACCAAACTTCCTGTTCAGGAAATGGCGAGAATCATACTGCCAATTAAGGGCATATGATGTAAGTTTCTCCTTCCTGTACTTATCCAGATAGGGATGATCAACAGCACCGTGTCGCCTCATGCGCTGCAAAATGCCATACACATAATGCCGGAAAGCTCTCTCGTCCTCTGCAACATAAGCAAGATTATTCTCTACGAGATAATCCTTCATGAGGTCATAGACTTTCCCTATATCCTCGCTTTTGAAGAATGTAGCAGAAGAGCCTGTTTTTTCAAGTGTACGACCAAGTTGTGATGCCAGGCCAAGTTCACTGACAATCTCCCAGTCTACCCTCAGGTCAAACTCATCCTTGAACGTCTGCATAAAGCTACTTCCTTCACGGTAGTTATGCCGTAAATCAATATGCGATGCCAAATCTGCAGGAAGGAAACGATGATAATAGTCTTCTTCGGAAAGCTTGGCTTTCCAATATTCCTTGAAGCCCCGTTGTAGTTCCTCGATGTTGACAGGTTGGTCCAGCGTATTGATATATTGCTGCATTGACTGACGGAACAAGAAACGGAACGTCCGCGCCTCATAGAAGCCAGCCTGATGAGCGGCATCCTGCACGCTGTTGTTGAACACCAGGATTTTTCTCTCCTTCTCATCAGCATGGTCAAAGTCACTCGACAATACCTGGCTGATGGCTACACTCGACAAAGTTGAGGTTCGTCCACCTATCTGGCAGATTGAATCGCTATTACATTCTGGACAGTATGAAGCAAATCGTTGGTTGCCACCTCTTGTCGAAGTTGTCCTACTGCACACACGTACACGAAGCGTATCACTGTCACTAACACTTGCTTCGCGCAAGTCCTTCATACACACATGATGGGTGACGTTTATGGCATTCTCATTGACATATTCATCAATAGCCTCATGTTTCTTTGACTCTATATTCAGCAACCTCACCTCTTTCTCCCTATCCATGAAGGCCTTGTTGATTGTCGAAATGTCAGAACAATAACAGTCATCCGTAGCCAACCGGCGGGTTATCCAACCACTGGCTCCACATTCACGACAATAATACATTGGTAAGGCTATACGGTCTTCATCTTTATTCAAACTATGTCGCCACGTGAATTCCGGTTCCTTTTGGAAATAGCGCAAGATACCGCTCAATTCGCGTTGCCATAACTGCACTTGCAGATAGAGCATGGGGATAAGCTTATTAGTATCATTAAGGGGACGCTTGGCGTATGCAATAAGTGCCAGCAGATTTTCCAGTACTAACATACAAGTTTTCTCTCCATCCTGGAGATACAATTTACGGAAACTTACATCTTGATCGATAAGCTTCTTCTGTATCTCATCAAGTGAGAGAATACCCTTATTCAGAATATCCAGCAACGACTTTACGACACCCATACTGCGCAGCTCACTGCCAGCTTCTATTGGTGAGATGGAAGAATTCTTCAACCAGACCTTGCACAGCCGCTTAATGTAACTATTAACACTATCATTAGAACCAAACTCGCAACTTTTGATCAGTTTTGAATCGGGCAGGTTTGTATTTGTTACATGAACGTATTCATCAACAGGTATACGATGTTCTTCTATCACATGCTCTTCCTTGAATGTCTCACCGAACACGTCTGAAGCGTATTCACACAAACGTTTTTTGCTGTCTGGACCATTCCCTATTGTAGCGGATGTGCCAATCGGACAAAGCATACCTTTCGACATATTCAGCTTCAGCTTTAAACGACGAATCAGATTTGCGACATCGGTACCTTGCGCACCATCGTATGTATGCAACTCATCCAAGACAATAAATCGCAATGTCTTGGTCTCAGAATTGATATTGCCTCTCCAGAGAGTGCTGAATCTCTGCCTCATCAGACCGTAATCAAGCATCTTAAAGTTGGTCAGCAAGATATCAGGTACGGTATCAAGAATGGCATCACGATTCTCGATGATATGGTCTTCACCCATGTCACGAGGATAATCCTTGGGATCTGTACCCTCTCCGACAAACAGCCCGGCAGTCACCTTGCCTTTCAGACGTTCGTCATTCCAGATGGTTTCAGCAAGACGTTTTGCCTGGTCGCTGGCAAGGGCATTCATCGGATACATGATGATAACTTTCACGCCAACCTGTCTCTCATACTTGTTGCAGTTATAGCAATAGTCGAGTATTGGATAAAGGAAACACTCGGTCTTTCCCGAACCTGTTCCCGTAGTGAGCAACGTTGGCTCAGGTTGGTGCCCATTCTTCATGGTTAGTTGGTTGAACGCTTGCAACTGGTGCTTATAAGGAGGGAAGCTAGGTGCTATATCCAGAGGAATATTCTTGCTTTCTTCCTCCGTTGCTGATACAAAGGGCGTTTTCAATGAAATATATGGCCCTTTGAACAATCCATCTTCTTTGTCCTCGATAAAGCGATAGAATGCATCACTGACATCCTTCTCCTTGAACTTGAAGGTCGCCTTAATATACTCTATGATAGAATCACGTACCTCACGTGCCTGTTGGAGTGGTAACATATTTTATCTTTTTACAAGTTCAACACTAAATTCATCTGAAGAAACAACCTTATATCCTGCCCTTTCAAAGATTTTCTTTGAGTCATCATCAACAGGATCAATGGCTATTTTGTATTCTTCCAATAGCATCCCTGCTGAAGCAATTACGACACCGTCCTTATCCATGAGGTCAACATTCCCTTCATGGCTGAATGGAATATTATTGTCTAATAACTGCTCAACTATTGACTCCATGCCTGGATAAAGGGCTTTTATGTCATTTTTACATAAGATGTCTTCCATAAATGACATATCCGTCTGTGACATTCCTGAAGAACTCTCTCCTATATGACTACAATTATTAAGAAATGCCAAAACATGCGGTGACACGACAGGGAGGTTTGTTAATGGAACGTCCGTAATGATGAGAGTAGTACTTCTCGAACGACTTGTGGCCACATTAAATCTTCGTTCTTCCAAGGCAAAACCGATGTGCCGCCCAGGAAGATACAGTATGGCATAATCGACTGTCATACCCTGAATTCTGTCAATCGTTTCAACTGTTAAGTCTTCAATTGCCGTATCAGTCAAAAATCTCTTTTGTAATTGGCGAACAGATTCCTTAAAAGGAGATATTATCGCCAAAGATCGTTCTGGATAATAACGCTCTATTTGGCCAATGATATTGCTTATAACACCAATGCATGTATTGGAAAGGACTCCATTGGTATAATCTTTTGTGTAGTAATAAAGAATGCCACCATCTTTAGGAAAATAGGTACTTGAACATTCACTGAAATCAACTTTATCCTTTTGCACAGACCAGAAGCGATTCCCATAGAAGAATGCAGTCAGGTTTGCAGTGGCAGCTGGCAAGCGGAAGGTAGTTACTATTCTGTAAGCTTTTACATCAGTTCCAAGGGCAAATGTCTGTAATCCTTCCACCTGAGTATTAGCATTCCAAGTTTTATAGATGTTCTTTTGGGGACTTGCAATAATAGGAGGTAGCTGCATGGGATCACCAACTATCAGACAGTCTTTAGCCAAAGACTTAAATGCAATGATTGCAGTAAGAAATGCCTGTGAAGCTTCTTCTATGACAATAAGATCGTATGCAGGTGTTCCATTTTCTGCAATTCGTTTTTTGTCGAATGCATAAGATAAAACATAATTGGTTGAACAGAGTAGTTCACCGGCAGGTACTGCTAACGTACTTGTCGCTGGCTTAAGCCCTGGTACTGCATTTCTCTCATCAGCAGACAAGTTCGTTTTTGACACACGATTCTGCTTAACGTACGCTTCCAGTGGTTCTTGTTTGACCAGTTCTATAAGACCTTTGTTTGCCATCGTCGTAGCGCAAACCGTTTTACCAGCATCCAAGTATTTTGCTATTATGGATGCAATAGTGTAACTTTTACCTACTCCTGGAGGGCCTTGCACAACACAACAATGCTCGTTATGCAATGTCTCAGCAATAGTTTCAGAAATAGCGTTCGGATGGTTTTCATCGAATGAAAGCTCCTGAGGATGCCAATCTTTATATTCTATTTTGGGCTCAATAAGCAAATCGGGAGAAGGAAACATCTCCATATAGTTACTTAGGTTATTCAGGTAATTAACTGGCGGGAAAGGCATGAAGAACAGTACTGTTAGTGATTTCCCTTCCTCACATTTCCTTTTAAATAGGTCAAACAACGTAAGACTGATAGACGAGCATCCTACATAATCATAATCCGAATTCCCTCTTTTGGTGTAATATAAGGGTAATACATCCGAATTTGGAGAATGATATTGGGTATTCTTCATGAAATCAAGAAAAGGAATATGCCATGAAGAAGTCGGTCGCCCAAGTTCAGCCCAAGCATTTTTAGAAATGATAGTCAGAGAGCGCAAAACCTTTAGACGTGGTGCTCTATTTTTGGGAAATTTGAACACCACATGTCCTCTTGTCACATCTACATGGTCAACATAACCAAAAGTCAACTCTTCCTTTTTAACGAGCTGATTTATTGGTGACTTAACCAAAGTCCTTTGTTCCAGTTCGATTTCTCTTACTTGGTCGCCAAAGAAATACTGATAGTTTTGTATCTTATTAGTCTCCATAATCGTCATCATTAAAGTTCGTTTGGTTAAAATCATTACTCTCCATGTCTGAGAATAGTGAATTGTATGATTCGTTATATGCTACGCGAATCAAAGTGTAAGCAGTACCTTTATCCATTAAGATTTCTGAATACAACTTGTTTACTGCTTCTACCTTTTCTGAACCCGTAAGTTTTATCACAATAGCATCTTCAGCTATCCAATCAAGAAGTTCTTTCTTGTTGTGAATATAGAAGAACTCATTGACCTTAGCACCAACAAATACACAAATGATGCATCTGTCATCAGTAACCATATTCCAAATGGAAGGTGATATGTGTAATATACCGCCTCTAGCGCTGCATCTATGAACGTATTTGCCATTTGTTAATTCATAGTCGCCGTCCTTATTGTCACGCACAAAGTCCTCCAATGTAACTTCTGCAGGAGCCATGTCGTTTTCCTTCAGACTATTCCAGAATCTTAATTGTGCGAGATAGTTCTCCGTTACAATTTCTTCTGGAGATAGACCTTCTCCCAAGATCTTATTCAGAGCTTCATATTCATTGTCCTGCATGTCTTCAGTTGAGAAGGTCTTAGTCGATGACTGATACTTAAACCTTCTAATCTCTTCTTCTGTAGGTGTTTTCGGCTCATATTTTGACGTCCTCTGCCGTTGCGAAGAAGAACTGCTTTGACGAGAAGAATTTGAACCTGAATCCTTGTTCTCACTTTTCTTCCTCTCTGATTGTTTATTTTCAGTTGATTCTTTTCTCTCTGTATCTTTATTGTCTGTAGCTGTTTTCTGTTCTTCAACTGTCTTTTGTGACTCATCGTTTTCTGAAGTCGATTCTGTTGGCTGTTCAGAATGAGAGGTACTGCTTGCACCATGAGAAGATGATGTATTTGAAGAATCTGCCGATTGACTGTTCTTTTGAATTGAATCTGTTTGAGAATCTTCTGAACTTTGCTCTTCTTGTTGTTCAGAGATCTCTTCTTGTTCTTCCTGCAGCTCTACGTTCAATTCTTCTTCGTAATACTTCTCTTGCTTAATCTCTTCAACAACTTCATCGTCATCCATTTCTGGCTCTTCCACTACCTTAATGTCAAGGAGAGGAACAATGTCATTCCAATATTGCTTAATTACAGAAATGAATTCTTCATCATTATAAAGATCTCTACAATTCTGGTTTAGATAATTCGCGACTTTCTTTCCATTGAAGTTTTCATCCAATTTCCCTTTGCACTCACGATAATCCAAATCCATAGCTAAATAATCACAGAGCTTGCCGATAAAAGACTCATAAACTTTTTTATCTTGCCAACTGTCTACATAATAGAATATATTCTTGTTTGGGTCAAAATAAAAATCTTCATTGTCTATGGACAAATCATTGTAACCATAGCTAATTGATTCACAGAGCATAAATTTAACATCTTGCATCTTTTGCTTCATCTGGTTGAACATATCAGACCAGTCAAATCTATATCTGTATGCAATTACGAGTAGCAAGCGCCTAATAATCTCTTTTGAAACTGTTAAGGTTTGGCCACTATCTATAGTAGTCACTGGTTTTGGCACCAAATCGTCATCTGAGAATACTGGTATTTTAAACATCTTACATACATCAAGTTCCTTGCCCTGTGGGAAATAGGAAATATCAATTACCCTTGGGGAAGATTTGAATACGTATGCTTGATTACACTTGTTTGGATCAATAGCTAATAGTGATGAAACATGAGAAGGTTTTCCTTGGCCATTAAGCCAAAGTGCATTTTCATGTGTGATATAGGTTGTTAACCATGTTTCCTTTTCTTCAGAGTTGTCATCAAGAAGCCATTGTAATGCAGAAATTCTATTTGCATTTTTGGGCTTGGAATTAATAAGGAAATTTATAGTATCGCTTATAGATAACCGATCCAGGCACTGCTTACACAGTTCGATTAATGGATCTGTAAATTGCATCTTCTGGTCTATTATCTTTTCTTTGAAATTGGGAATATACTTCATGTAATCCGACAAGGCAGAAGAGTACAATTCACATGCTTTTTTCATCTCACCACTTTCAGGTGGTATACATGCAATATCATTGAACTTTCCATCTTTTACCCAAGAATTTACAGACCCAATAATAGTTATATCTTTTGACCCAACATATTTACACCAGAAGTAAATTGAGAAATTCTTATCTGTTAAGTTTTCTATATCATTCTCTTTAAATCTATCTTGGCAGCCAATTGACCTCAATACTCTGGAACATTCATTGACCTTGCCCAACTTCAAATATTCATCATTGACAAATGTCTTAGATATTCCGAATCTTTCAAAATCACATTTACATTCATATTTGGATCCCAAATACAATTCTTCTGATTTAGATAATTTCCACTCTCGATCATACAACTTTATCTTATTCCTTTCAAGAAATTCGGTATAGCCAAATAATTCTTTTATAAAAGATAAATGCATGTCTTTAAAATCATCAAAGGATAAAGTGTCTTGCAGAATCAGAAAACGATTTACCTTAGCAGTCTGCCATTGTTGTAGTTCTGCTATTTTCTTTGTTTTTGCTTCTTCAGCAATCTTATTAATGAGATTCTTTACATTTTCATTTTCATAATAGTCACGAGAGATTTCTCCATCTAATTTGACCATTTTGAATGGCTCTTTTGTAGAATAGTCATCGACTGTTATTCTAAGAGCATTTGCTATCGGCACATAAACTCCTGCAGTAGTCGTCTCAACCTGAAGTTGTATCAATTTTGGAACCAACTCCTTAAACTTTTCTGTATCTGCCAGTTCTTTGCTATATTGATCTACCAATACCCATGGGAACCCCTTGTCTTGTAGCGATGGAAGGTCATTCATGATGATGCTATAGATAACATCCTTCACGTCATCTTTAACACCTAGGTTTCTAAAGAAACGCCTCCAATCATCAGTGTTATCTCCCTCCCTAATATATATAGAGCTAACAAAATTCGTCTTTCCATGTTTCCTTGCAAAATCCTCTATCTGAGCCTGTCCCATATATGAGTTAGACATATATGCTTCTGTGCTGCTTAAAGAAGCAATCTTCTGATTCTCTTCCTTACCGTTGGCATCCCTCGCGGTGAAAGATATAATTGGGAGATTCTTTAATCTGCCGATTTTTGATTGAGAACTAATCCCTAAATCAAACAACCATGTCCAGAAGGTTATATTCTGGTTGATAAGTTGAAGGGTTTGACTGATAGTGGTGGAGTTTTGCTCTATCCAGAGACACAGTGTCTCTTCGTCCATCGTGATGCACCCTAAAACGTCTTTCCAATAAGAAAGATTTTCTTCTGTAACAAATGAAGAATCAAGTGCATATATCTCTGGCAACAAATTGGCAACACATTGTTTTTTTATTCCAAACTTGTCCTCTCCTAAAATATAAGAACGGTATCCAAATGCAAACCTTCTTGGCTCCACCTTACCATACACATAAACTGGCATACCCCACAACAAAGATTTCTCAAAATCATTGAGCAATGAATATTTCTTGCTCATGAAGTTGTGGAACTCAACGCATTTTTCTTTTGTATCAAGTGAGACAAAATATTTTGTAGGAGTTACCTGCTCCGGTATGGTTTTAGGGATCTCCTGATTTACAATCACACTATCAAAGAATGGACTAAATACTCTATCATCATAGGTGCCAAATCCTATTATGTCAAGCAAATCTTTGATTCCAGGTATATTGTCATACTCTTTCGAAAGTATAGTGATTAAATCATCTGGCATCCATGAACTTTTAGCTATTTCATGGAGTTCTTCGTTATAATAATAGAGATTCTTCTTTTCTGAAATGTCTGTTGGCAAATCCTCTCCATCAAGAAGCAATGGAGTTGTTTTAAAGATGCCGATATCCTTGTTGTTTTCATTCCACTGGTATTTACCAAGGAATGTCCAGAACGAAAGATTTGATTCACGAGTTTCTTTTATCTTTAGCTTAATATCATCAAAATGGTCCTTTACTATACTCTTAAACCTTGAATCATTCAAATCAACAAGCCCAAAATATTTTTTTAGGAATGCAGCCAAATCCTTCTTTTCACTTTCATCTTTCCCTACGTAGTAAGAAGGGGCTATTTGGTAAACCCATGAATTATCAAACCAGCAATAATGTAGATAGTCATCCTTTATGTCATTAAAACAGTTATCCTTTGAAACTGGCAATGACATATTTCCGTCTTTTCCGTTTATAAAGAACAAACTATATTCAGTAAATCGATCATATTTTGTAGTCTTTTCTGTATCACTGATTTTAGCCTCGATACCATCTATTGATTCTTGATGGGCAAAAAGATACTCAACAAATGCCTTACTTAAGTCTACAGAATCACCTATATTTGCTGCTACGTCCTCACAACACTGTCCATCTAATAGAAGGGTATTGATTACATAGTGGTCATCTAATTCAGAGATATTATAGTCTTTAAGGTATTCTTTAACTTCTGCGTCACTATAATAGTCATCAGCGAGAACACATACCCATCCATTTGAGAACCACTGTTTTCCTCTTATCTGACTTACAAAATCAGAGTTGAAAAACAGCGTCCTAAGCCCCACTGTAGTGGCAATAGGAATTAATTTCCCATCTATATCTGTTAAGGGTATTTTGTTAAAGTATTGACTTGCGGGCAGTTTCTTTACTGCTAGAAACTTGACAAAGTTGACGGAATTGCTTTTAATTTCAAGGGCCTTTTGTGTAAAAGCTAAATTCGACTCATTAAATAGTATGCCATCAATAAGCCCATTCGCTTCTCTTTTCTTAAATTTAGTAATATGTTTTTCACTACCTAACACTTTGCAGCTTTCTCTAGTATATGCAGACAACCTAGGGAGTATGCTGTTGAAAGGTGACAAATATTGTAAAAGATCATCTATGTTGTAGTATAAATCAGAAGCCAAATATAAGCGAGACGAATCATGTTCAGATATGAACATCGAAAGATTATTATAATCTTCTGGGTATTTGTCAACCACAAAGTTTACCCATCTTGAATTGTTTTCCTTCTCTCTAAGCCATACCACAAAACTATCATGCTGAAACAGGTTCAGTAAATTAGTTTTTTCAAATCGCAAACTTTTTTCTCCGTATTGCAATAAGACTCTTTTAAAACTGCTACTTAGTCTAAGTGAGGGGTGAGCAAGCTTTCCGTTTAAATTGCAGAAAGTAAGGAATTTTTCATCTTCAAAAACGTCCTTACCAGTGATGCCAGTCAAATCATTTATAATGTTTTTGATACACAGATACTCAATTGAAGAATTCAAACCAAGCACAGGAACTAAGCCTTGTGTATTGATACAATTTTCGAATCCTCTTTGGAATCTACGAATACAGTCCTTTATATATGCCTTACGGCCTTTAATACACTCCTCAAAATCAGGAATCAATGCAAATACCGACTCATAATCATATTTTCCTGATTGTATCAATGATTGTATCCATTCAAAAAATTTAACTCCCGCTATTTCTGCAAAATTTTTGTTATAATCCACACCTTCTTCTATATCATCACGTGCACCAGAAGGTATCATGTCGGTATTCATCAAGAACGAGAACCCAAAAGATATCTGCGTCGGAAGATAGCAATAGACTCTTGCTTCTTTAATACCTTCCAATTTATTCCCCTTTAACTTACAAGCGAATGAAACATTGGTATCAGTAAACTCTTTATATTTTTCAGGGATTCGTTTGTTGTTATTTGCTTCGTTAATAAGAGCGTCTATTTCATTTTGTTTGAAAACATAATTGAGAGGAGTCTTTGTAACGACCCACTCTCCATTTTCCTTTCTTTTATCACAGTCTACTTCAAGTTTTCCATCTATATAGACCCTTACAGCTTCAACATTTGGAATAAATATTATATCTCGGACATCCTTGAATATGTCTTTGAGCAGGTATTCGTAATTTTTCTTGGGACTATAACGTAGAAGCATAGGATCCATCGGCCGCATAGCCATTTGTACCCTATAAACATCACTATCTTTATCGAATATATGCGATATCTCAGGCGTCACATAATTGTCATTGGTCCAGATAGGCATGATTTGCCAGGGATTAAACCTTGATTTCCGTTGGCTCAAATCATATCTAAACGAATACGGCCCTGTTTTTATATAAACATAGTCGTGATCATTAAAGACTGTTTTGAAACCAATGCCCTTATAGCCGATAGCGTTCTTCTTCTTTGTCTTTTCACCTGCAGCAACTTTACATATAGCGGCTACATTTCTAGGAGAAAAATATTCTCCGGAATGTCGATAAATAAGATAATTTTGTGTAAGATGAAATTCGACTTCCACCGGTAAGTCTTGACCATCTTCTTGCTGGGGATAGTCATTTGCATTTTGAAGAAGTTCATATAAGAAAGTTCCATCACTACTAGAAGTCAACTGTGTGCTAATCATGCGCATTGTTGACTTCATCTGATCAGCAATAGATTCATCACTTTTATCCCAAGAATCATATAACTTCTTAATCAGTCCATATGGATTGATTGATTTAAACTTCTGTCGTGGATCAACAACAAAGTGATACCCCCTTTCACTATTATCTAGACTTATTTTCCATCCAAATTCATAGAATTGGTCGATTTTTATACCACTTATAGGTTCGTCAAGTTTAATACGAATCTCTCCATTGTCTAAATAGGATAAACTAGTAAAAGATTTTGATCTTATATCCTCCAAATAATAGCATTTGTCTTTTTTATCATAAGTATAAACGCCGACAGCTATTTGTTCATCTGTTTTCCAATCCTCTCTTATGCTTCTGTATATTTGTGCAATTTTTTCTTGTGTCGCAAAAACATTATGAGACGACTTTATAGTTTTTGTGATAACATTAAGAAGTATCAGCTGATTGATTTGGGTGCGAAACTCCCGAGGAGCTAATGTGGCTTTAAAGGCATATCGACCCTTTTCAAGATTTGATTTTATCTTGAATACAAGAGGTTTATTTATGATAGGGTAACGCAATATTGTTTTGGACTTTGGTAGCGTTACATTTTTCATTAATCCGGAAAATTTGTTATTAGGCGCTGTAGATGGCACATAATCACCCTCAAAATAGAGTTCATTAGTTTTCCAATACTTCTTTAGCATTTCTTCTATTTCGAAGTCGTAAATAGTTGAAAGCTCCTCCATAGTGTATGTATCGATACTTCTCATGCTCATTCGTAATTCTGTGTTTCTTTAAATAGTTTATTTATCAGCAAAATACATTGCAAAATGTGCCCAGGCGGTGCGGTAGTCGGCGATGCGGTCGCAGCGGTTATATGGGGCAATGAAGGTTTGTTGTTGACCTCCGTAGAGTTCGCTCTTGCGTGGGTCGATGATGTGGGTGTATTGCGGTTCTGCACCTTCGTACGCAATGATGGTGCCATCGGCGTCCATGATAGGGTTGCCTCGCATAGCGTTCCATGCCGGACGATCAAGGCCGACACCTGTGAGGCCTCTTGAACAGGTGAAGACTATCTTGCCTTCAGCATCATACCAGGTGTCATTTTCATTCTGTTGGAGCACGGGGAATTGTATGGTATAAATCATCTCCAAATCTTGGAGGCTTAATCCGAGAGCCATAGCTGCAATCACATCAATCTCCACCAATGCCTGGCGACGTTCAAAGTAATTGCGTAGCGGTATAGCCCATTGCCATTGCTCTGTCAATGATGAAAATGATTTGAGACGTTTATCCTCTATACTCCAAGATTCTTGTTTATATTCTTCTTTCCACATTTTAGCCCACAGGTCTGAATAATGCTTCGTAAGACAATTAAGCATAAGAGTACGGATGAAGAGGGCTGTCTTAAATCTATCAGAAATGCCAAAAGGAATAGTTTCCACTCTACCTTCTGTCAAATCATTAGCTCCTAAAACTTTAACAAAAAAGTCGATAGGGATAGAAGCGGCAAGTCCAGCAAACTCTACTGTATTGGCAACATCTCTAAATGTAATAGAGTTAATTGTATGAATATGCGAATAACCAGGAGCCAATATAGCCCCAATAAAAGTGTGCTCAGAATCATTCCCAAGCATTCTTCTATATGCAAACTTGTAATGATCAATCCAATTATCATATAATGGTTTACCATCACGGTCTTGACCTGTTTGAAAGCCAGTAATAAACTTCACATAATCATCTAGATTTAATTTCCTTTTATACAAAGCGCGAATGCCATAATTTTCTTCTATTTTAGACAAGTCCAATACATCATAATCGTTATTGACTCGATACCTTGTATAAGGAGATTTATAAAATGGCTGGCAAACATACAAGTGTGGGCCACTATAGACAACATCGTATGAAGAATCTGCGTAACCATTATATTTTTCGATAATGTTATTTGCAATTCCACTAGTTTCCTCAATGTCTCTTGTTATTACCCTTTCTTTTATATCGCGAATATGGCAGGGATATTGGCTAAACTTTTCAAGCAACCTAATAATTGTATTTGCATGGATGTTCGTCAATTTCACGCACTCCCACTCAATCGTATCTTCAAAAGTCTCTCCCAATATTTTTAAAGCAGAATCATCAAACATAACGATTCTATCCTTATGAGCTTCAGTATTCCACTTTCCATCTTTCTTTTTTCCTCCGCATACTCCATGTCCGTCATGTACGAAACAGGCATCTACTGTGCTAGGATGAAATAGATTACTGAGCGAAGCGAAGCGCGGTGGTGAACTTCTGCGAAGAGACGTAACTCATTCTGGTACTGAAAATGATACATCAAATGTTTGTAAAGCTCACGACGTAGAGGCTGTCCATTGGGGTCATCATAGATACTTTCTGGAGTCAAAAGACCCATATAACCATCACGTCCCATCAGTTCCATTCCATTTGTCAGCACACACTTATAGAGGTTTGTTTGCTGACCAACCAATAAAGGATAGTTCTGATATGCATTCAAGAATACTCCGGAACACGTGTTATCTATTTCTTCAGCACGATATAATTTCTCCAACTGAGGATCTATAGAGAACAATTCATCACGTTTGCGACGAACATCTGGGGCAGAAGTTCTACGAATAGCCACTTCAGGATATTTCTCAGAAATAATTCCTACCTCATCAAACTCCAACTTAATCCATGGCGGATTACCGCATATAATATCGAAACCATCACGGAGCCAGAACACCTCGATAAACTCCAGCATCGGATGGAAGAAACGATACCTCTTCGCCAGACGGTCTGCAATCTTCAGACGGAGTGGCTCATCATCGGCAAACAAGGTCAATGAGCCATGTGATTCCGTCAGCAATTCTTCCTGAGTCTTGGTAACAATCTCAGATTCCTCTTCTGTCATGCGAGTGCCATACTCAGGCATATCTTCTGCTGCATAGTCAGAGCCAGCTCGTTCTAAAGCCTGACGGGTACGCTTGTCCAGTTTATCATTATCAACATCAAGCAATGCCTCTATGTCTGCCCAGTACTCTTGACGAGTAGGCAGGTCATTGGCATCATCATACTCCCAGAACCACAATGCACACCAATAGTCCATCGCCAGCTTCAACTTGCGATAGGCATTGTCACGACGATATCGTGTATCAAAGAGCTGCTGCTTCTTGGCATACGATTCGGCCTGAAATTCTTCTTTGAAAAGCGAACCTGTGTCGGCATGGTCGATACCATCCCAAACCTCATTGCGGTTGTTGGTATATTTGTCTATTGAGAGTTGGTCGGTATAATATTCCTTTAAGAGAAGGTCAATCTTACTCGACAGTCGCTGAAGGGTTTTGAAATCATAATCAGTGATAGGTGCTGTCCAATCACTGAGAATAGTGGTCATCCGACGATACTCATTAGGATGAGCCTGCTTTTGCTCCCTGATACTGCGTACACCAAGCATGTTAGCATCGGGCAGCAAGAAATGATAGACATCATTCACGGAACGATTCACACGGTTCTGGAAAAACTTCACCTTATGTGGAGCCTTTTCCCACCACTTGTTTGGCAACAACTTGTTTCTCGGTCCTTTTAAGCAATAAACATCTTGACGGCTATAGACTTTCAACCAAGCACCAATAACTGCATTACCTACAGCCAAACGATTGGCAAAGAATGGCGTTTCCATATCTTTGTGAATCACATTCAGCCACAAAGAGAGCTTACCCAACTCAATTGCAGTCGGGTTCAAGTCCACACCATAGACATTGTGCGTAGCGATGAAGGCTTTCACCTTTTGCAGTTCATCACGATACTTGTCTGGCTGTATGCGCCAGTTCTTCAATCCACGCTCGCGTTGCTGCTGTTGCTGGTAAGTAAGATAGGCTTCAGCCAGTTGGTTGATGACCTCATTTTGGAAGGCAGCAGCTCCCATGGCTGGCTCCAGGATTTTCAATTCAAGGAGATCGGTAGCCTTGCGCTTACCCGCTGCCACATCATCGATGATAGACTTCAACGTGTATTTTACAGTACTTCGCGTAAGCACTTCGGGCGTATAATAACTAGCTGACTTCTGACGGTCACGACCATTCAGACGATAAACGAATGTACCCTTTGGCAGGATGATGGGTTCGCCAGTTTCCTGGTTGCAAAGCACCTCAGAAATATCGAAATCGCCCATACGACTATAGGGTACCAAGAATGTTCCGTCAGAAGGATCATTCGCCTTATGGACTTCAATATAGTCTTCCTCAGCATAAAATCCACGGAAGGCCAACAGACTTTCGTAAACACTACCCAACTGGTTCACACCTAAATTAGCATAGCTGATACGACCGCAATAGTTTCTCTTTTTAGAGAGCGACAGGGCCTTGATAATTTCCTGCCACTTAATGTTACGGATGCGCACCTCACCCAAATGGTGAAGATTCTTGTCGTTGAACAGCGGTGAGTCTATGGGACGAACACGGAAACTCTTGAAAAAACCAGACTGCCCAGCGTTATGGCCATCTGACAACAGGCTGAACAGATGACGGATGCTGTCATCAAAGAAATAACCGTCACGACTTTCCTGGGAGTTAAGGCGTACCATCTCCAAGTCGCGAAGGGATTCAAGTGAGTAACCACGCTTATATACTTCATCACCCACGGGAAGAATCTCCAGTTCCTCACGACTTTCTGCATAAAACAAGAATAACAAGCGGTAGATGATGGTTAAGCAGTCGTCCTTGACCTCAGCTTCAAAATCATCATCCGTCTCATCGTAAGAATCTGTTTCCTTGACGTATTTACCAAAAGGACGGTTTGCGACCTCCTTCATATAGTAAAGTGCTTCATTGGCCAAAGTCTCGACAGCAAAGATGACACCTTCCTTCAGGTCTTTTGTTACCTCGTAGGCATTCTTGTAACTCTCCTCGATGATGGTATCCATCAATACCATTTCCCCATCGGCAGCCAAGGTCTGCTTGCAGACGAGCATATGGAAAAGAGCATAATAGTTGCGGAAAGCGGAAACACGAGCCTGTGCAAACAGTTCGTCGAGGGAGAACTCCAGATAGCTTCCCCTCGCCCACTTGTCCTTATCGAATAGAAACACCACATTACCTGCCAGCATCAGAATGAAATGTGGACGACGTTCTTCAGGCATCAGGAAAATCTGAGTGACGGCCTTGTTGATAATAGCAGGAGATATTTTATATTTTTCTTTGTCAAGTTCGAAGACAAATCGCCACTGACGAGCCGAATACTTCTGCTGTTTCGTATTACGGTCTGGCTCGCTTTCATATTGCTGTTCAAACAAACCAGCCGGTTCTTCGTCGCCCGTAGCAATGAGATGTTGCATCTCCATGACAAACATCTTCACCTGCTGACCCTGACGGAGGATGTGGCGGACGGGAATCATCTCTATGGGTTCAGTGTCCTCTCCCGTTACACAGTGTTCTTGGTAAGCATGATCGGTCTCATAGCCCAGAATCTTCAACAGCTGAGTGTTGAAGTCATGTGTCTTCTTGATGGCATCCTCTACTCTTGGATTATGATTGATGATGAAATTCTTGTATTCATCATAGTCATGCTGAAGCCGAACAAAGGGAGAACAAAGATTTTTTATATCCTCATTTGAAAGACCTGCACACTTCTGCACTTTTTCCAAAAAATCCTCACCAAAGTAGCCCGAAGGGAAATAATCGCCTACGTTCTGGATGAAACGGTATTTTATATTGTCAGCCATATTATGCTTGAATTATCAGTTAAAAATTATAGAACACTGCCAGCAGACGCATATATGCATCAGCATTGTCAAGAGTGAACATATCTTGATAGAACTGCCCAGACTCGTCACGGATGGTATGAATCTCCTCTATCTGCTTATCTCGGTTCCTACGGGTGATAACAACATCCTCACCCTCAAACAATGAAAGTTGATGTTCGGCATCATTCGCCCATTTATCGACCTTTCGCTTGTAATCGTTCAATTGAGTCTCCATCTTCAATGCTACATCAAACTTCTTTTGCATCATATAGTCCTCGTTTCCATGAGTGATGGCACTGGGCAAGTTTCTTTGCAGTATCTCAACATCTGACTCTTGGACTCCTTGCAGATAACCATCGGTGATGTGATACTTGTTAAGGAACTCATCAAGTGACACAGGCATTTCTCTTAGCGCACCATCCTGGTCAAGGGGTACAACAAAGAACTTGCTCAACAGGGTCTGCCCCAGTCCGTTGGCCTGACTACCATAGAAGAGATAGTAGCTCATGCCCTTGGGTAACTGCTCACCTTTCACGACAAAAGCCTGGTTTTTAGGAACAGAAGCCGTAAACTTGGTCAGCAGGTATTGGATAATTGGATGGAGGTCATAGAGCGGAAGGAACTTGCTCCAGCCGCCATCCTTGCTCTTACGGGATGCAGCAATCGACCTATTCAAGGTAGGCTTGTCAGCACAAAGGCGGAATATATTGTCAGTTGGGACTGCCTCACGAGGCATGTCATACAACACGTCTTTCAACTCATCATTGTTCTTTACTTCTACGTAAGGAACATCACCATCTTGCCAAACAACATCACCTCGATGGATGGAATCGATGGCCTCCAGTTCATTGAAGAGGTCACGATAAAAGGCTTCATCGGACTTATAGAGCGACAGTTTTGGCTCGAATATCTTGTCAGACAGATGCTCCTTGGCCGGTGTCGTGGTCACAACATCCGGGCGACGGAATCCTCCACGCTGGCGGCGACGAGCAGGTTCCATATAGCCCTCATCTCCTTTCTTCAGGGCTTCAGCAACTTCGTCTTCCTCTTTCTTGCTGCTGTATAGTTCCATAACACTCATGGCATCGCCAAGGGTGTCATGCACCTCTTGCTCTTTGTCGCGCAGCTTATCAATGATTCGGAAATCAGTACGGAGGTCTTCGTCTTGTCCCTGAGCCACAAGATAGTAGATAATGGGCGTTTGTTTCTGTCCATAGCGGTCGATACGCCCATTACGCTGTTCAAGGGTGATAAGACTCCAAGGAATATCATAGTTGAACATGATATGACAGAAATAATGCAAGTTGACTCCTTGTGAACCTGAATCGCTGGAGATGAAGACGCGAATCTTGCTGTCTTCCTTGGCAAAGTCATTCACCATCTCTTCCTGTTCGGTGTCTGTGAGCGAGCCATCAAAGCGTTTCACTTGTTCATCATTCAGACGGAATTCCTTCTTTAATTGCTCTTCAAGGAACTTCATCGTGGCAATGCGTTCAGTGAAAATGACAACACGCTCTTTGGGATTCTTCTTCCAAATCTCTTTCAGCTTCTCTCGGAAAGCAACATAACGGGTATCAATACCAAGATTGATATTACTGTTTACCAAGTCAAGCAACTCCTGCACCTCTATGCTATCATCTTTCTTTGAACGCTCCACCAATGAAGCCTGTGCTGCGTATGGAGAGGAAAGATAGCTCTTAAAAAGAGAAAGGGCGAACAACGGGTCTGTTCCATCTGCATTGCTAACAGAACGGAATTGTGTATGTTGTACTTTTAGGAACCGTTCCTCTTCAGGATGGAGGTTGACAGGGATGCTGATCACCTTTCGGTCCTGGAACTGTCCACGAATCTGGGCATCCTCAATATCTTTCTTAAATCGACGGACATAATAAGGTTTGACATCATCACCAGTGTATTCACCGTTACGGGGTATTGAAATAGGATCAAGCATCCGCATGAGATTAGCAAACGATTCTGCATTGCCATTATGCGGTGTGGCAGAGGTAAGAATCATCGAGTCACACTTCTGTGAAAGGAATTGTGCCAAGTCACCACGCAAGCTTTCCTCATTGGCTACTTTATGGCATTCGTCAATTACAATAATATCCCAATGGGTCTTTTCGAGCCATGCACGGAACCGACCATTGTTCTTCAACGTATCAATGGAAATTATGGTCTTGTCGTAATAGTCAAATGGATTCTTGTTCATAGGAATCTCACTTTGAATCTTCGCTACTCCAACACTGTCCAAACGGACGAGAGGAATGGCAAAACGGTTCCAGATTTCTTCCTGGAACTGAGCAAGGATGCTCTTTAATGCACATACAAGGATTCGCTTGCCGCGACCACGACGAATCATCTCACTGAGGAAGATGCCTACCTCGATTGTCTTACCGAGACCTACGCCATCTGCGATAAGCAAACGAGGACGAGGCAGTTCCATTGCTTTCAAGGTGGGCTCCATCTGGTATTCGGCGATGTCATAGGCCCCTCCTTGGGCAATAGTAATCTTATGCGAGAAAAAAGCGTTACTTCTTATTGCCGTTTCAACAAGAAGTCTTGTCTTGCGCCACCTTGGGTCTTTGTCGGCCACCAACAAAGTGTTGGCAGGACTGACAATCTCTATATTCGTGTCAATACTCGTGTCAAAAATGAAATGATGGTTCTTTACCAATTCACTGATACCCGTGGCGTGTAATAAGTAGACATCATTGATGTCACGTTCAATGTTGGTGATAAGGAAATCCTCACCACGAACGGTAATTCTTTGTCCGGCTGCGTAGTTTGCCATAAACATTAGTTATTAAGGGGTTCATCTTTTCTGTGAAGACCAAAGCAGGTCTTTCACATCTACATTCAGGCACCTTGCAATATCCAACAAGGTTTCAAGTCCAGGCTGTGCAGTATTCGTGCACCACTTGCTAACAGTAGCGGGATCTTTGCCCAATTGCTCTGCTAACCACTTGTTCGTTCGCTTCTGCTCAGCGAGAACAACTTTCAGTCTGTTGATGTCTTCTTTCATTGTTATTTAATTTGCGTATTGTGCAAAATTAATGTTTTTTCTTTGATTATCCATGAATAAATGAAGAAAACTATTAATAATTTATATCTTTTTCGTGTTTATGGCAGCATTTTGACGGTTTTTTGCTAACTTTGTGCCATATTTACTCATAAATAATAGAAGTTTTTGAGAAATGTTGGGCATGTCCCATGATTTGAGACAAGACGAATTTAACTTCGCGCCCAAAACAACATTTGATAAAAAATGGATATTACATATAAAGAGCAATTAAGTAGGCACGTTGAAAACATCTTCAAAGGATATTCAACACCTGGCCTTCACATCTGTGATATTGCAACAGGTGGCGGAAAGTCATATACCATCGGCAAGCTGACCTGCGAATATTACCCAGAAAAGTTTGACCGCATTGTTATCCTTTGCGTCCAAAATAAACTGGTAGACGGCATGAATAGGGAAATTGACCGCTTCATCAACACCGAAAGCAGTCTTATATCCTCATCTGACAAGATGGTAATAGAGAACAATCCCGAAGTTATCACTCATGCCATCAAGAACGGTTGGTTCCAAAGGCTTCTAGAAGAAATGTGCTACCAAGTCGGGGAGCAGAAGAATGCGGATTACAAGGTCAATGAAATTCAATACAGCTACAATGCCGTCAAGAAGATATATGAGGGATTGGCTGGGTTGATAAAGACTCTTGACGAAAGTGGCAAGAACGACTACATCCTCAGTCAAATCAACGAGGGTGAAGCTAAACTTCGCAGGGCTGTTCGTGGATTTTTCGACACATATAAAAGGCACCTCGAAAAAACAAAACAACTGAAGAAAGTCTCTCTCGAAACAATTTTAAGCAGGTTCCAGTCTCTCGTAAAGGTGTATCCCCAGGTAGATTACAGAAGGAAAAAGGTGCTTTTAATGACCGTACACAAAGCGATGTATGGCATTGACCCTATTCTTTCGGAGAAAATCTACCTGCAAGATATTGCCGAGAAGAACAAAAAGACACTTATCATCTTTGACGAATCCGACCAAGCCGCTGTTGCCATGCGCACGGCAATCATCGACCAATCCATTGAAAATGCGGGAGGTAGCAAGAGATTTGCAAAAGGCTATAATGGTTATTTGCAATATAAGGATTTAATCGACAATCCAGAACAAATCGCCAATGAGTATTACGGTGATTTGTTGGAGAAATGCCTCAACAAAGCCAAGGACATCACAAAGACCAACTGGGAAAAAGCCGTAGGCAGTATTCTTCCTTATAAGAATATCTTCTTAGGCAATAAAGAAGAACTGGAAACATACAGGAGAGGAGTATTCTTCTCCGGCCCCGCCCTGAAATTGAATATCTCCCAAAAGGGTGACAATACCAACTCGTATATCTGCTACAAGAAAAACGACCGTCATTTCAGCCTCGTTCACGCTAAAGACGACAGTCTGCTGATGAAAGAATATGCAGTGGTAATTCCGTTAGACAGATTCCTTTCTCTTATCATCGGTAATACCACGTCAATAAAGGCACAACTCAGAAAGGTAATATCTGAGTCCCTGAAGCAAAGCCGAGAACAATTCGAGGCTGAGGAAAAAGAAGTCGCTGCCAATACCGCCACGACAAATCACTATCTTGGCTATCCTACCTTGGAACGGGAGATACATACTTTATTCTCTCGTTTTGAAACCACTTCGGAATATCAGTTTGAACAGCAGATTAACGAATTCATGACCAACAGAAAGAATCTGTTTGTTTCTGATGGCGACAGCAAAATGAAGTTACCCGACTTCTCCGTCTATTCCCAAGGAGTACAACTTTATCAAGAAGAAATTGACGAGCGCGACAACCAGCACAGGGTCAGACTATCATGTAGGGAAATTGCAACGACTCCTGAAAAGATACTGATCGATCTCGTTAACACTGACGGAACTTCTGTTGTCCTATGCTCAGCAACAGCCTCGTGCTGGTCTGTGGTAAGCAACTGTGATATCAAGTACTTAAAGCAAACACTTGGAGAAAAAGTTCATGTGCTTTCCAAAGAAGATCGTGATACTTTTGATAGCCTTGTCGACCACACATATCCCTCAGTACACCAGATTGAAGTTGTACCTCTGGAGAAGTATGAATATGATGATAAAAGAGAGAATGCCATAGCGTTGCCTGACAAATACAAGCAGATGTTCTCTCCTGAGGCTTTGGAGGAAGGATTGGCAGACAGATGGTTCAGAATCACATACAGAGGACTGAAAAAGACTGCCAAGAACATTGATGACATGATGTTCCAACTATACAGGCTTTTCCAGTTTATTGAAGCATATCATTGGTTCATCACGCACAATGACATCCATAGCATGATATTCTTCCAAAACCGTACGGGAGATAAGGACAAGGATCAGATTAACGTCCTTAGCTGTCTGATAGACGGAACATTCAAGAACATGGCTTGTACTTTGGAAGACGAAATTCCGTCAAGTTGGGAAAATACCCATATCCGTATTTCCAAAGACTGGGAAGACGTGGAATCCAACATCCTTTCAGAACTCAGCCAGGACAAAGATGCAAAGCTGATGCTGGTTTCAGCCTATGGAAGCTTCAAGGCAGGTGCCAACATGCAGTATGAGATACCAGAAGGTCTTGAATATACAAGCGGCGACAACTGGATGAATGAAGGAGAAAAGCTAAAAAAGGACTGGGATGCCATCTATGTACAGTCTCCTACGGCATACCTAATGATGAATGAAGACGGCAACGAGGCGACATTTGAAAAAAGCCTTTACAATGCGATGCTTACCTTGATGATGCTGTATGAACGAGGTTGTCTTTCCAAAGCAGATGTCGCACAGTGGCTCTGTTATGCATTGTCCAACAATTTCATGTTTGGCGAGAAGCGGAACCCCGGAATCGTCAAGGATAAAGCGGCATGGGCACAAACGACAGTCGAACAGGCTATTGGCAGATTGTGCAGGACTAGGAATAAGCCTCATACGACATACATTCTGTTTGACGAATCCATGAAGTCGTTCTTTGATGCCTCGAATATGGAGAAATCACTTACGAAGGAATTCCGAGCTTTGGCAGCTTACATTTTATCGCATCAAGATAAAAAGGAAGACGACATCGATCCGGATGAGGTCATGCGATGCAATGACGCCAACTATGCACAGGCACAATTGGACCGTCTGCGCAGAATTGCGCTTCGCTATACCCCTCACCAGCAGGATGAAGATGAATTTGACGATGACATTGAGGGAGAGAACGAATTGCCTTACAATGTAAGAATCAGTCAGGTAATGAACCAGAGTTACAAACAGACCATCATCCGAAAGCCCGTAATCGCCACTGTTGAGGATTTGGACGAGAGTGACAAGCGACTGACTTTTATGCCGAAGTGCTATGGTGACTGGAAGCGCAACTCCTCGTGTGAATTGAATTATTACTTTGATGAAAGATTCAGGGCTTGTCCAAAAGGCAAGGGAAAGCCGTTCCCCTATCCTATCTCACCATCCTACGTCAGACTTGACGTGCTGATGAAAAATTCTGTCATCAAATCCCATTTTGAAAAAAACGGTTTTGCAACAACTTGGGAAAAGGAGGGCATGATACTACACCCACAGATACTTGCCACAGACTATGCCGGGGAAATTGGAGAAGAAGCTTTCAAGGCAATCTTGTTACATTATACAAATTGTACAGAAGAGAATGTCAAGCATCTGGAGGGAAAGGATTACGAACTGGCCGATTTCGTTATCACTAATGAGGACGGAAGCTACAGAATCGCATTTGACGTAAAGAACATGAATCCCAAAGTGGACCACAATGATAAAGACGGCGACATGCCCACTGCAAAAAAACGGGAAATCAAACGCAAACGGCTGGGATGCGAGCTGATAACGGTTAACATGTTGCACATGAACACCACTGGAATGGATGAGATACGTGAGATTCATGGTGTTATAGATGAGAACGGCAGCATCATTCCCAGTGCCATCGAACGTATTCAGAAACTTGTAAATGGAGATAACGTATGAAGTTAGACGAGGAATATATTAAAAGGTTACCGCTTACAACCAACAAAATCAACGTGACACTCGACAAGAAAGCATTCTTTTCGAGATATTCCATCGTGTCATACTATGGAACTGACAAGGAACTGAAGAATCTTGCATACGAGCAACTGGCAGACGTACCTTGCCTGTCTGTAACTGGCATAAGGGCAAGATGGTCAGGATTACGTTATCCTGCGACCCACTTCTTTATCTTGACGGCCAGAGGTAAAGAAGGTGAAGTCTTGAACAGCCTAAGAGCATATGAGCACATCCGTTCTAAAGTCGATACGCTGGAAGAATACAACGACACACTACAGAAAAGGATTATTGCCTCTCTTGCCATCAACTCGCTTGGTAAGAAGAGGAATGATAAGATGATGTATAATGATGGAGCACTACTCATATGCGACGACAAGAATTTCAATGCCCCTAAATCAAGGCAAGAACTTGTTTGTCTGAAGGTTGAGATCAATGAATATATGAATCTTACAGCCAAGACCACATCATTCTCCAATCCATCTTCATATAATGAACTAAGGAAACGCAAGAACTGCGTCTTCAAAGTCGGGAAGGACATAGGTGGATGCTTATGGGAAGGGCAATCTGTGAAACCGGTAGTTATAAAGGACTTCAAGGATGGTGACTTCAACTTGAAAGAACTGTATGTGCAGAAGAAAAGATTCAGTGACAACAAAAACAACGTTCCCTATTGGCCTTATAACAAAGAGAACTATACTCACGGAAGACTGTTTGCCATTTGGCAAGTTGTACAGTCCGTCAATGAAGACTTTGATGGTCTCGTCGAAATTGACTTTTGCGATTTTGAGGTTTTGCACTATGATGAATGCAAGACCGGGAATGACATGCTCTCAATCCTGAAAGAATACCTGTCGGGAAAAAGCATTTCTGTTGAAGACCCCTTTGACACTTCTGCATCAAGAGAACTGATAAGCCAGTTCAAGAATGAAGCCCTTTCTATAATGGATGATAAGCTCGTCTTTCCACGAAAAGCTTCTGGAGATGATATGGTGATAAAACTGTGTGAACCCAAAGAGGATAGTGCAAGTCATACCCACTATACAAAATCCCTATACAGGATGGCACACTCTGGCAACGCACTTCAACATATCACATTCTACGGCAATGAGAAGGAAGACAAGATAAGCAAAGCCAGTGCAAGAAGGATCCTTATTGAACTGCTTGTAAAAGACTCGTTGATCAACAGAAGAATGCCCAACGAATTGACAGAACTAATTACCGATTGGAAATTCTTCCGATACAAGATTAATGAAGGGTTCGTGCATGGCGCTTCTTTAGCCGTTAACATCACTGGCAAAATGAGTATACAGGAATACGGACTGTCTCAAAACAGCTTAGGAGAAGAGTTCGAGCAGTTCGTCCATGATAATTTAAAATATAACGACTATGACAAGATTCGTGGTGGACGGGATTATATGGCCATGGAGAAAAACGGCAACGTGTATTTGATCATCGATACAGAAGAGATACCTATACTCGATGCCAACTTGATTGATGACGGATATGGGAAGGTAGTGAATGAAGGAGAAACAATCTCCATGTTCAAACGAAAGAAAGTGGC
>Ga0256407_10002654_pt1 | contig 33586 bp, 27 predicted proteins | sample RumenRJG_04DNA_FD_193489 | JGI IMG/M metagenome (GOLD analysis project Ga0256407, IMG submission 193489) | Bovine rumen microbial communities from Lethbridge, Alberta, Canada - RJG_04 | ecosystem: Host-associated > Mammals > Digestive system > Stomach > Rumen | place: Canada: Alberta...
CAATGCACTTTTGAAGAAGGGGTATCGAATTAAAATCTTCAATACCATCAACTTTAACAAGAGTATGCATTACAATCCTTTCGCTTATATTCATAGTGAAAAGGATATCCTAAAGCTTGTAACTACGCTGATTGCCAATACTAAAGGTGAAGGAAAAGGCGGTGATGAGTTTTGGGAGAAGGCTGAAAAGCTGTTGTATTCAGCACTTATCGGCTATATCCATTATGAGGCTCCGATAGAGGAACAGAACTTTACAACACTTCTTGAAATGATCAACGCAATGGAGGTCAGAGAAGATGATGAGGAGTTCAAAAATGCAGTCGATATGCTCTTTGATGAGCTGGAAGAAAAAGATCCAAATCATTTTGCAGTTCGTCAATATAAAAAATATAAACTAGCGGCTGGAAAGACAGCTAAGTCAATCCTTGTAAGCTGTGGTGCCAGACTGGCTCCATTCGATATCAAGGAGCTTCGAGAGATTACAGCTTATGATGAATTACAACTGGATACTATCGGTGATAAGAAAACGGCGTTGTTTCTGATTATGTCAGATACGGACGCCACTTTTAATTTCCTGATATCTATGGTGTATACGCAGTTGTTCAATCTCTTATGCGAGAAAGCTGATGATGTTTACGGTGGAAGGCTTCCGGTCCATGTAAGGTGCCTCGTAGATGAGTGCGCCAATATCGGACAGATTCCTAACCTGGAAAAACTTGTGGCAACTATCAGATCCCGTGAGATTAGTGCCTGCCTGGTGCTTCAGGCAAAGTCACAGCTTAAGGCAATCTACAAAGATAATGCGGATACTATTATCGGCAACATGGATTCTCAGATTTTCCTTGGTGGAACTGAGAAGACAACGCTTAAGGATCTCACCGAGATTCTTGGCAAGGAAACTATTGATATGTACACCACAGGAAATACTAAGGGTTCTCAGGAATCCTACAACATGAATTATCAGAAACTCGGCAAAGAGCTGATGAGTATGGATGAGCTTGCAGTTATGGATGGCAGTAAATGTATCGTGCAGGTGAGAGGTGTGAGACCTTTTCTTTCAGATAAGTATGACCTGACAAAGCATCCAAACTATCCGCTGACAGCAGACTATGACAAGAAGAACTGGTTTGATATTGAGAAGTATCTAAACAGAAAGCTTGTCCTTCATCCAAATGATGAATACGAAGTATTTGAAGATGGCGAAAGCAAGTAACCATCATGCGGCGTAGCCCAAGGGCGATTGTAAAGCAGGAGTCATAACCTGCCGCCGTATTTACTCCTGTAGAGGAGTATAGCGGAAGATTCCGCGTTAATTAATGCAGCGCTGTGCTGGAAAAGTCACTGCAGAAGACATCCGGCTTACAACTGAATATGGAATTTTTTTCAAGGGTAATTAACGAGAGTCACGGCCTGATCAGCCATGGCTCTTTTTTAATGCCAGCAACTACAAACAATAAATTTTTTTAATCACAAGGAGGATTTTATTATGGCATTTTTCAACTCAGCAGTAGGCGTACTTCAGACACTCGTTATCGCACTTGGTGCAGGTCTTGGAATTTGGGGTGTTGTAAATCTTATGGAAGGTTACGGCAATGACAACCCTGGAGCTAAGTCACAGGGTATGAAGCAGCTTATGGCCGGTGGTGGAGTCGCCCTCATCGGTACTACTCTCGTTCCACTTCTTTCCGGACTTTTCTAATCCGGCCTATCACCAACAAAAATCAGGAGGGGCAGTGTAACACCTGCCCTTTCTGAGAAAGGAGGCAATCGTTGAATAGTTTATTAGAAAAACTAACTGATTGGCTCAAAGGCATGCTGGTAAGCGGTATTATGGATAATCTTACATCCACTTTTACGACATTAAATCAAAAGATTGGAGAAGTAACAACTCAGGTGTCACAGAGGCCGGATCAATTTCAGCCAACGGTCTATAACCTGATTAAAAACATATCGGAAAATGTAATCTTACCCATAGCAGGAATCATACTTACATTTATTGCTTGTTATGAACTGATTCAGTTAGTTATTTCCCATAACAATCTTGCAAACTTTGAAACCTGGATATTTTTCAAGTGGGTGTTTAAGACATTTGTAGCAGTCACATTGATTACTAATACCTTCAATATTACTATGGCAGTCTTTGACGTAGCACAACATGTGGTCAGTCAATCAGGATCACTTATCGCCGGAAGTACCGCAGTGGATGGTTCAACTCTGGCAACCATGAGGACAACGCTGGAAGCTATGGAAGTCGGGCCACTGTTTGGCATATTCCTGCAGTCATTTGCCGTGAAGTTCTTATTCGAGATTTTATCAATTCTAATCTGGGCTATTGTCTATGGAAGAATGATAGAAATCTATCTGACCATCAGCCTTGCACCAATACCATTTGCAACCTTTGGTAATAGAGAGCAGAGCATGATTGGACAGAATTATTTGAGATCCCTTTTTGCACTTGGATTCCAGGGATTCTTAATTATGGTTTGCGTAGCAATCTATGCAGCCTTAGTTCAGACAGTTTCATTTTCATCAGATATCATGGGCTCTTTGTGGAATGTCCTTGGTATCACATTACTTCTTGCATTCACTTTGTTTAAGACAGGTTCTATTGCAAGATCTGTATTCCACGCACATTAAGGAGGGAAAGAAATGGCATCTTATATTCCGGTGCCTCGTGATCTCACGAAGGTAAAGAGTAAAGTAGCATTTAACCTCACAAAGCGTCAGCTCATCTGCTTCATAATAGCTGCAGCTATAGGCGTACCAACTTTTTTTCTTTTGAAGAAAATCGGAAATGCTACCTTTGCAGCTATGGGCATGATGATCGTAATGATGCCGCTGTTTTTCTTTGCGATGTATGAAAAGAATGGACAGCCCTTAGAGGTTTATTTGCGCCACTTTATCCAGGCAACATTTATCAGGCCGAAGATCCGGCCTTACAAAACAGATAATTATTACGCTGCCCTGATGAGGCAGGAGAAAGTAGAGAAGGAGGTAGAAAAAATTGTTTCTGAAAGCGAAAAAAAGAGACATCGCAATGCCGGCAGGGTTATCAAGAGCAGACCAGAAAAGAGTAAGAGCCGTCATCAAAGAAGCTCAGAAAAATGATGGTGTTCCCAGAACAGCTCAGCAGAGCATTCCTTTTGACAGGATGTTTAAGGATGGCATTTGCAGAATAGGCAGCGATTATTATACAAAGACAATTCAGTTTCAGGATATCAATTATCAGCTGGCTCAGCAGGAAGATCAGACAGAGATTTTTGAGGAGTGGTGCAGCTTCCTGAATTTTTTTGACAGCTCGGTTCACTTTGAACTCAGCTTCATGAACATGGCTACGGATGCAGAGAAGTTTGAAAAGTCCATTGCCATACCACATCAGAACGATGGCTTCAATGAAGTAAGAGATGAATATACAGGGATGTTAAAACGTCAGATGGAGGCAGGAAATAATGGCCTTACGAAGACAAAGTATTTATCTTTTGGAATTCATGCAGATTCTATGAAGGCGGCAAAACCAAGACTTATTCATATCGAGATGGATCTTCTTAACAACTTCAAGAGACTTGGTGTTCAGGCAAACACACTAAACGGCGCAGAACGATTAGAGCTTATTCACCAGCAGTTTCATATGGGAGATGATGAGAAGTTCTTCTTCGACTGGAAATGGCTTGTGGGAAGCGGCCTTTCAGTAAAAGACTTTGTGGCTCCTGCAGGACTCAATTTTAAAAATGGCAGATTATTCCAGATGGGAAATCTTTATGGAGCTATGAGTTTTCTTAGTATTACAGCTTCTGATATTTCAGATAGGATGCTTGCTGATTTTCTTGGTATGGAGTCTAGCCAGATTGTAACAATGCATGTGCAGTCAGTAGATCAAACTGAGGCTATTAAAACAGTAAAACACACTATTACAGAGCTTGATAGAAGTAAAATTGAAGAACAGAAAAAGGCAGTTAGAGCTGGTTATGATATGGACATTATTCCATCAGACCTTGCAACCTACGGTAAGGATGCGAAAGCACTCTTAAAGGAATTGCAGAGTCAGAATGAGCGTATGTTTCTTTTGACATTCCTGGTACTCAATACCGGAAAGACAGAGCAGGAGCTTGAGAACAATGTGTTCCAGGCGAACTCTATTGCTCAGAAGCATAACTGCAATCTGGTAAGACTCAACTTCCAGCAGGAGCAGGGGCTTATGAGCTCCCTTCCACTTGCTTACAACGAGATCGAAATCCAGCGTGGAATGACTACAAGCTCCACAGCTATTTTTGTTCCATTTACAACGCAGGAGTTATTCCAGGCAGGAGATGAGGCTTTGTATTACGGTCTGAATGCTCTTTCCAATAACTTGATTATGGTAGACAGAAAGAAGCTTAAGAACCCGAATGGTCTTATCCTTGGAACACCTGGTGCAGGTAAATCCTTCTCGGCAAAAAGAGAAATCGCAAATGCGTTTCTTGTAACAGACGATGATGTTATCATCTCAGATCCTGAGTCAGAGTACAGTGCTCTGGTAAAAAGATTTGGTGGTCAGGTCATTAAAATCAGTCCTACCAGCAGTCAGTACATCAACCCAATGGATATCAATATGAACTACTCAGATGATGATAATCCGATTGCTCTTAAGGCAGATTTTATCTTGTCTTTGTGTGAGCTTATTGTGGGCGGCAAGGAAGGGCTTAAGCCTGTTGAGAAGACTGTCATTGACCGTTGTATTCATCAGATTTATCAGCAGTACTTCCTGAATCCTATTCCTGAGAACATGCCTCTACTTGAGGACCTTTACAATGCGCTTTTGAAGCAGGATGAGCCGGAAGCTAAGAATGTAGCAACAGCTCTTGAAATCTATGTTACCGGTTCTCTGAATGTGTTTAATCACAGAACCAACGTGGATATTACCAACAGGCTTGTCTGCTATGACATCAAAGACCTTGGAAAACAGCTTAAGAAAATCGGAATGCTGGTTGTTCAGGATCAGGTCTGGGGTAGAGTTACAGAGAACAGAAGTCAGGGAAAGTCTACCAGATACTATATGGATGAGATGCACCTTCTTCTTCGTGAGGAACAGACAGCAGCCTATACCGTAGAAATCTGGAAGCGTTTCAGAAAATGGGGAGGTATTCCTACCGGTATCACCCAGAACGTAAAGGACTTACTTGCTTCTAAGGAAGTTGAGAATATTTTTGAGAACTCTGATTTTATTTATATGTTGAATCAGGCGGTAGGAGATCGAGCAATCCTTGCCAAGCAGCTGAATATCAGCCCTCATCAGCTCTCGTATGTCACACATTCGGGAGAAGGTGAAGGGCTTTTATTTTATGGCAATGTCATCCTTCCGTTTGTGGATCGCTTCCCTAAGGATTTGGAACTCTATCGTATCATGACCACCAAGCTTGATGAGGTGGCACAGTCTCAGGAGGAGATGTAAATGAATGAAGATAAGAAGTTTTCGAAGGAAAGACATAAGAAGAGGGCCACCGGCAGATACAGACAAAAAAGCCAGGGAGAGAAGCTGAAAAGTGAAACCTCTGCTAAAAAGGCTTATGGAAAGAAGTTCCGTCATGGCAAAAAAGACCTGGAGCTTACTGCAGAGGAAAAGAAAAAGATAAAAAAGCTTCAGGTACAGGGGCGGCATAAAATTCGCCGTGAGGTAGCTGAAAACGTATCCGTTCACCGTCAGATTGACAGAACGAATGAAGATCAGAATGTGGGTACAGAGGCTTTGAATAAGACTACAGCGACTGCTGAAAATACAGCAAGAACACTTCATCAGAGCCGGTATTCCAAGAAACTTCAGAAGGATGTAAAAAAGGAAGCTTGTGAGACAACTTCTACTAAGGCAGTTCAAAAGAATTACATGAAAAAGGAATTCCAGAGAGCTGCCTATAAGAAATCACAGAAGGAAGCTGCTAATCAGGTTGGAAGCATATCAAAGAAATTTGTCGATAAGGCAGAAGACCTTGTTGGAAGATTTGCAGAATGGATTCGTGAGAAAATCATGGATAATCCGCTGGTAATCATTATTGCACTTGTGATTCTTATTCTGATTCTGATGCTTTCCGGCAGTGCCGGTCTTGCAGGAGGAATGCTTGGCTCCTTTAGTGATACTACAGTAGCTACTTCCTATACAGCGGATGACGATGATATTAAGGCTGTAGAGCAGGATTATAAGAGTAAGGAGTCAGACCTGCAGACGCAGGTGAATAACATCCCTACAACGTATCCTGGCTATGATGAGTATCGTTATAATCTGGCTGAGATTAATCACAATCAGTATCAGCTGGCAGCTCTTCTGACAGTACTGTATGAGGATTATACGGAAGCAGAAGTGCAGAGCAAACTCACTGAGATTTTCAATGCTCAGTATAAGCTGACCACTAGAGAAGTGATTGAAAAGAAAACCAGAACAGAAACTAGAACCGGTCACTATAAGGATGAGCATGGAAATGTACACTCTTATACTTATACAGTGGAAGTTGAGTATGACTGGCATGTACTTGTGACAACCCTTACCAATAACACTATGGATTCTGTTGTAAGAAATATGGGACTGACAGAGGATCAGATGAGCCGTTATGAGCTTCTGCTAGAGACAAGAGGCAATAAGGCTTATCTCTTTGAGGGTGATCCTTATTCCAATCCTGATCCCGGAGATTATCAGGACTATGATATTCCACCGGAAGCTCTTACAGATACAAGATTTGCCAACATGATCAGAGAAGCTGAAAAATATCTTGGATATCCATATGTGTGGGGAGGAAGCAGCCCAAGTACCAGCTTTGACTGTTCAGGTTTTGTAAGCTACGTCATCAATCACTGTGGTAATGGATGGAGTGTAGGCAGACAGACGGCAAACGGACTTCTTACCAATTGCTGTACTAGAGTTTCAAAAGAGGATGCCAAACCTGGAGATCTTATTTTCTTTAAGGGTACTTACAATACATCAGGTGCTAGTCACGTAGGGATCTATGTTGGTAATGGCATGATGATTCATTGTGGCAATCCGATTCAGTACACATCAATAAATACTAACTACTGGAGGAATCATTTCTATACCTTCGGCAGAATCAAAAACTAGGAGGAAAACTATGTTTGAAAAATTAGATAAGCTTCGTGAAGAAGTAAGACGCTGTGAAAAGCGTAGAGATGATGCCAATGAGCGTCTTAAGGCGGCTCAGGTAAAATTAAAGGAAGCAGAGGCCAGTCAGATCTTATCAGATGTTGGTGCACTTAAACTTTCTCCGGAAGAGGTGGCAAAGCTTTTACAGCTTGCAGCGTCAGGTCAGCTTGGCGTTCCGATAGCGGATAATAAGACTGATACTGTTACAAAGTTTACTACAAAAACTTCCGATTATGCATACGGAAGCAGATTAAAATCAGATGATACAGATAATGTCGCAGATGTAGACGATGATAAGGAGGATGCAGAAAATGAAGATTACTAAATTGAATAAGAGACTTACCGGGGCTGTGGCATGTGCTGCAGCTTTTTTAATTTGGATGACTCCCATGACAGCTTTTGCTCATACAGGGCAGGAAGCAGATTGTACCTGTGAAGTCAAATGCAGTGATAATTCAATCAATGAAGACTGTCCTGTATGTAAACAGGATCACAGCTTGTGCCAGGGCAAGGATAAGCCAGAAGAAGAGAAGGCTAAAGATACAGAGGAAAAAAAGGAAGAAAAGATGGAACCTCTTACACCAAGTGGAAATATGACTTTGGTAGATGATTACGGTTCTAAAGAAGCAGGTGGCAAGCAGTTTATCACTGTTGTTACAAAGAAGGGCAATTATTTTTACATCATCATTGACCGTGATGACAATGGAAATGAAAATGTTCATTTCTTAAATATGGTTGATGAAGCGGATCTTTTGTCTCTTATGGATGAGAAGGGGCAGAAAGCGATTAAGGAATCTTTAGAAGATAAGGAAAAGGAAGAGAAACAGAAAGCTACGGTGTCAGAACCTAAGGTAGAAACAAAGACAGAACCTGAGGTTAAGCCGGAGAAGAAAAAGCCTTCTATAGGCCCAGCTGCAATAGTAGCTCTAATTATTTTCCTTGGTGCCGGTGGATATATGGGATTTAAGTACTTAAAGGAAAAGAATCCTAAAAAGGAATCACAGCGACCTGATCCGGATGAAGATTATTTAGAGGATGAAGATGATGATTATCTGGAAGAATCAGATGAAGAAATTGAGGAGGCAGAGAATGATGATTCTTCTGATACATTCGGTGACTCAGATTCAGATGATGATACTGAGGAGGATGCGTCAGACAAAGAATAATTGAACCAATAAACACCACGGGGGCAGTCTTTAGGGGCTGCCCTATTTCATTTTGGAGGAAAAGCATATGGCGAAAAAGTCGAGATATATGGGCTATATAGAAGGTCTTGCACAATTAAAGGCAAAACATGAGAAGCGCAGAGAAATAATAAAAGAAAAATCTCTTACAAAAAAGCTCAATCAGTATAAACAGGAGGTGAAGGAGAATGGCTAACACTTATCAGTATGATCCAAAGAAAGTAGCTGAACAAAGGAAAGCTGAAATGAAGGATATTACAGAAAAGCTGGAAAAGGGTGTGCAGGATGTGTTCTCGTCCGAGCAGTATCAGAATCTCTTAGACACCATGGCAAAGTTTCCGCATTACTCGGTGAATAACAACATCCTTATCATGATGCAAAAGCCGGATGCAACACTGGTTCAATCCTATACCGGCTGGAAGAAAATGGGACGTTTTGTAAAGAAGGGTGAAAAAGGAATTAGAATCCTGGCACCGACTCCGTTTAAGGTAGAAAAGGAACAAGAGAAGAAAGATGAAGCAGGCAAAGTAGTTTTTGATAAGGACGGCGAAGCTGTAAAGGAAAAGGTTGAAATCAACTTGACTGCTTTTAAGCCAGTTAGTACTTTTGATGTTTCTCAGACAGAGGGCGAGCCACTTCCATCCATTGGTGTGGATGAGCTTACCGGAAGTGTTGAAGGCTATCAGACGTTCTTTGAAGCAATCAAATCAGCAAGTCCTGTTCCTATCGGATTTGAAGATATCAAGTCAGGTGCAAAGGGCTATTTTCATACAGAAGATAATCGCATTGCTATCAATAACGGAATGAGTGAGATCCAGACAGTAAAGACTGCAATTCATGAAATAGCTCATGCCAAGCTTCATAACCTGGAAGCCCAGAAAGATAATAAGCAGTCAAAAAATAGTAAGGAAGTGGAGGCAGAAAGTGTTGCTTACACCGTATGCCAACATTATGGAATTGATACATCAGATTATAGTTTTGCATATGTGGCTGGATGGTCTCAGGGAAAAGAGATGCCTGAGTTAAAGGAATCACTTAATACGATTCGTGAGGCAGCAGCTGATCTTATTACAAAGATTGATGCGAAAGTACAGGAGCTTACAGCTGAGAAGGAACCTATCAGCTTCTATGTAGCTGAGTGTGGCGAGTTTCATTCCATGGGTGAATTCCATGATAACCTTACCTTGCAGCAGGCAGTAGATGTCTATAAGTCTATACCATCTGACAGGATGAATGGTGTAAAGACTATTGGTTTTGTCATCAAAGATGATCAGCTTCTTGCTAATGAATATGACTTGGTTGTTGGCAATAGATTGAATATGCAGGAGATGAAAGATATCCTTCCTGATCTATCGGAACATCCTCTTGTTGTGAAAGCAGCAGATGAAATCACAAAGCTTTTGCCTGAACTTAATGGAACTGAGAAAGGTGCAGTAAAGGATGCAGAAAAAGAAGAATCCGTATCCAAAAAGATTAAGGAAAAGGCGAAGGCTGCAAGGCCTAAGAAAGCCAAAACATCAAAGAAGAAGGAGGAGGTTGCTATATGAAATTAGTGATTGCGGAAAAGCCTTCGGTTGCTCAATCTCTGGCGAAAGTCATTGGAGCAAATCAGAAAAAAGATGGCTATCTGGAAGGTAATGGATATATCGTTAGCTGGTGCGTAGGGCATCTAATCGAGCTGGCAAATCCGGAACATTATGATGAGAAATATAAGAAATGGCGCAAGGAAGATTTACCGATTTTCCCTGCGTCATTTTTATATCAAGTAACAGCTTCTACGAAAAAGCAGTACCAGGTTTTAAAGGATCTCATGAAGAGACCTGATGTAGATGGTCTTATTGAAGCAACTGATGCAGGACGAGAGGGCGAGTTGATTTTCCGTCTTGTTTATAATCAGGCAGGTTGTAAAAAGCCTTTTGAGCGTCTTTGGATTTCATCTATGGAGGACAAAGCTATCAAGGAAGGTTTTGCAAATTTGAAACCAAGTGCTGATTATGATGAACTCTATGAAGCTGCACTTTGCCGTGAACGTGCTGACTGGCTTGTGGGTATCAATGCTACAAGATTCTTTTCTACAGTTTACGGTCAGACTTTAAATGTTGGTCGTGTTATGACTCCAACACTTGCCATGATTGTTGAGCGTGAAGCTGAGATCAAGGGCTTTAAACCTGAGAACTTCTATACCGTTCAGATGCTGGTATCCGGTGTTGCAGTAACCTCAAAACGCTTTAAAACAAAACAGGAGGCAGAGGAACTTGCCCAGAAAGTCAATACAGCAGATAAAGCAAAAATCTCTAAAATGGAGACTTCCACCAGGCAGGAGAAGCCACCACTTCTTTATGATCTTACAAGTCTTCAGAGGGATGCCAATAAGTATTATGGCTTTACCGCTCAGCAGACTCTCGACTATACCCAGAGTCTATATGAGAAAAAGCTTGTTACTTATCCAAGAACGGACAGCAGATATCTGACAGATGATATGGATGACAGTACAGCTCGTCTTTGCTGCCTGATGAAAGAAAAGTACGGATATACGAAGATGGTTCCTATTTCTACAAAGCAGGTTCTAAACAGCAGCAAAGTATCAGATCACCATGCGATTATTCCTACAGAAAATGTTTCGGATGCTGATTACTCTGAGATTCCATCCGGTGAGCAAAAGATTCTTGGTCTTGTAACTGCAAGGCTTCTTTCTTCTGTTGGAGATCCGGCTGAGATTACAGAGTATGCCCTGGAAGTGGAATGTGCCGGTGAATTTTTTAAGGCAAAGAGTAAGTGTATCACAAGTCCTGGATGGCATTTATTGGAAGACTGGATTCTTGGGAAAAAGCAGGATGATGAAGACGAGGATTCCGGTAAAAAAGATGATGGTGGTTCACATGGCATTCTGGAAATTCTGGAAGCGGATGCTTCTCTTTTATCAGAGGGTCGTGAGCTTCCTGCCAGAGATCCCAAGGTAAAGGAAGGAAAAACAACTCCTAAGAAACGATTTACCGAAGACTCACTTCTTTCTGCTATGGAATCAGCCGGTGCTAAAGATATGCCGGATGAGGTAGAGCGTAAAGGACTTGGTACTCCAGCAACAAGAGCCGGTGTTATTGAAAAGCTGGTTCGTATCGGTTTTGTAGAAAGACAGGGCAGTAAGAAAACAAAGTATCTGGTTCCAACAGAAAAGGGGACTTCTCTTATTACTGTCATGCCGGAACAGATTCAGTCGGCATCTATGACAGCTGAGTGGGAGCAGAAACTTTTGGAAGTGGAAAAACAGGATATTGCATCGGAAGACTTTATGGCTGAAATCAAGGATATGATTGTTGATCTGATTGAGAGCTATGAGCCTGTAAAGGGTGCAGATAAACTCTTTCCACCTCGTCAGTATAAGCAGTATAAAAAGTATCCAAAGAAAGGAGCGTCCAGATGGCAAAGGTAAAGAAAATCAGAAAATGGGATGAAGTCACAGGAAATGCAGTAGAGGAACAGATTCCTGAGTCCATTGATCCGGTTGAGGATGTGGGAGCTGGTCCATCTATCAGCAGGAATCATATGCGCGGTATCGAGGATATGGTGGAACAGAATGATAATTCATTTGACGGAATCATCAATAATGTGCCTGCAGCTCCTGTGCCGGATTTTGCAGAAATCAATGAAAAGGCAGATCAGGAGGATATTATTGCAGATACCAAGGCTTCTGTGATGGAGAAGATAAAAGAGCAGCAGGAAAAAGTGAAGCTGGCTCCAATACCGGAACCTGAGAAGAAGACTCCTGTGATTTGTCCCTGCAGGGAGATGTAATCATGAATAACAGAACGGAGCAGTTTCATTTCTTTGCAACTCCTGAGGAAGCTAAACTGATTCGTGACAGGGAGAAAGAAATTGGCATCTTAAATGAGAGTGCTTATCTTCGCAAAATGGCGATTGATGGTTATCTCATCCAGATGGATTTAAGTGATGTCAAAGAGGCTGTAAGGCTTCTTGGCATCACATCTTCCAACATGAATCAGTATGCAAAGAAAGCAAATGAAACCGGCAGTATCTACAAAGAAGATATCGATGATATCAGACTTCATCAGGAAGAGCTTTGGAAAGTGATGAAGGGAATACTAAAGCGTCTGTCTACGATTTAGGGAAGGAGGTGAATGTGCATGGCGGCTACAAGACTTATCACGATGCATCAGAATAAAGGTAAAAGCGTAGCGAAGTCTCTTAGCGACAGAACAGATTATGCCAAGAATGGAGAGAAGACCGAAAATGGTCAATTCATCAGTTCCTACGCCTGCCAGGCTGAGAGTGTTGATGAAGAATTCATGCTCTCGAAAAGAGAATATGAGCGTCTGACAGGAAGACATCCCAGGGGCAATATCATCGCTTATCAGATCAGGCAATCCTTTAAGCCGGGAGAAATCACACCGGAGGAAGCGAATCAGGTAGGCTATGAAACCGCCATGCGATTTACCAAAGGCAATCATGCTTTTATCGTAGCGACTCATACGGATAAGGCGCATATTCATAATCACATCATCTTTAATTCTACGAGTCTTGATTGCACCCATAAGTTTAGAGATTTCTTTTTTGTAGGACTGGCTTTGCAGAGATTATCGGATATCATTTGCCTGGAGCATGGCTTATCTGTCATAGAAAAGAAGAAGCCAAGTGAGCGTGTTAAGCGAACGATTTATCCTGAGAAGAAATCCTTTCGGGATGATATCAGAGAGGCGATTGATCAGATTCTTAAGGAAGGCAGCGCAAAAGATTTTGATGAGCTGCTTTATAAACTGGAAGATGCCGGATACGAGATTAAGCGTGGGAAGCATATTTCTCTAAAGGGAAAAGATCAGAAAAGGTTCATTCGACTACGTTCCCTGGGTGATGGTTATACAGAAGATGACCTTAAGAAGATTCTTGCTGGTGAGATGGAGCATGCTTTCTACGATAATGAAAAAGCCGAAAAGCAGCCAAAGACTTACCAACGGAAAAAGGAAGATCATGAGTTTGACCTTCTTATTGATATTCAAAAGAAACTGGCTCAGGGCAAAGGAAAATATTATGTCCGCTTTGCCAAGAACTTTAATACAAAGCAGGTAGCCAAGGCAGTTTTATATCTGAAGCAGCATGACATTCGAAGCTACGATGATCTGGAGAAAAATGTGAAAACAGCAACAGAACGATTTACAGAATTATCAGCTTCCATTAAAGAAAAGGAGAAACGACTTGCTGAGATTCAGGTCTTGAAGAAGCATATCTTTGACTACTTCAAGACTAAAGATGTATATGCGGATTATCGTAAATGCGGATATAGCAAGAAGTTCCTGGAAGAGCATAGACAGGAAATCCTGCTTCATAAGGCTGCCAAGAATGCCTTTGATGAACTTCATCTGAAGAAGCTTCCTAAGGTAAAAGATCTCAGTGCAGAGTATGCCGAGATCCTCGCAGAAAAGAAAAAGCTGTACGGTGAATATCGTCAGGTAAAGAAAGATATGCAGGAGATTCAAAGAGCAAAATACGATATCGACCAGTTCCTCAAAAGCGATGAAGAGCAGAAGAAGGAACGTGTCAGAAAACACAATATCACTCGATAATTCTATTTGGGGAATCTGTAGGTTTAAAACTTATGGGTTCCCCTCTTTTTTCATTTCTGAAGAAAATTCCAACGGAAGAAAATAGCGATTCGTAAGAATTGCGTAGCCAAGCGATTAGCTTGTTCAAGGGGATTGGGGATGTGCCACCAACGAGCGAAAAGTAGCTTTTTGTACAAAAAAGCACTGCTCGCCACTTTGCGAAGACGCGCCCTAACACCATCGAAGATGGTGCCGCGCGAAGCGGAATATGAAATACATGAAACACATTTTCACAGTGAAAAATAGGACATCATAATTGATATTTTATATAATGTATTACATAGATTATAAGATGGAGGCCGGTTTTAATGAGTACTTTTTTAAATAAGATAGAAGATAAATGCATTTCATTTGATTACTTTGGGCTAGGTGACATTGCAACAGGAATTGAAGTAAAGGACATCATCGAAAATCAGGATTTTTATAGAACGATGCTTGGTGAATGCCAGATAGAAGAAATTGGAACGATGGAAGATTATTGCAAGTATTTTATTTGTGTAAAATATTCGCAGTTTCAAGAATTGATACCTATGCTTGCTACAGATGAATTTAAAAAGATAATTAAGGATTTTTCAATTGAAGCAAGTACAATTGTTCAAAAGATAAATAATGGCGAAGTTATTAAATTCATCAATACTAATATTAATGAAATATTTGAATCTGAAGTAGAGGTTATTGGAATTGAAGATGTTACTTTGAATTATATAGAAAAATATAAAAATGGAATAAGCGAAGAGGCTTATAAGTGGTTAGTATTTCATTATGATTATTTATTACTGGATCGTTTTGAGAGTTTTGAAACTATATTTGAAAAATATCCATATCTATTTGATCAAATTTTTAAAACTGGTCATTACGAAGAAGTAAGAAGTCTTAGAGAAGAAACGGTTTTTGATATTTTTTCTAGGGTTTATCGAAAAGACAAAAGTCCTTTAAGAAAGACGATTGATCGTGTCATTCCATTTTTGGTAGAAGATATTCTTCAATTATGTAGTAATGCAACAAAGGACAATGTCTTCTTCATTGAGCGTACAGTAAGAAGATTTATCAAGTGTTTAAATGACATAAAGAGTTCATACGTAAATCAGTTCGTTGAACCGCTAAAGACGATCGAATTACTACTGAACGAGAGCGTTAAAGAAAACGGATATCATTTTAAATTTGAGATTCCTACGGGTAAAATTATAGACTTATGGAAAAGGCAGAAGGAGTGGGAAAAAAGATTTATTTCTCTTTCACATGATTGGTTAGTTCAGGATGATGGAAAAATAAAGTTTAAAAGTCGCTTGGAAGTTGATGCAGATGATCAGAAAAGATTATTTGATGAAATATGTTCTAATAGTAATTGTGATGATTATTATACAAGGTCTCTGCAAGACAAACTTAGCATTGTAAGTGCTGTAGAAACGGGTACTATTCTTTCTATTTTGCAAGATGAAAATATGTACAGTGAGTTGATGGGAATGCTTATGAGTGTAATGGAGTTTATATCTGATCGTTTCAATTGTGGTACAGAGAATTTCGAAAAGGATATAAAAATTCTAGATAAGCATTTACAAATGAGTATGCAAGCTAATGATTATGATGCTGATACGCAGATTGCGTTATGTTATGGAGCGTCTATGTTTATTTGTGCGTTGATAGATAAATTGATGAAGTCGTTGTACTTATATGTAGTAGGTATCGAGAAATATATATCTATCGATAAGGTTACTTTGGGACAGACATTGAATCCAAATGATACATTTATGAGAGCTTATTTAGGCGAAAAGCATATAAGACATTTAGCGTACTTTTTAAGTAAGGATGGAGAGCGAGAAAGGATTATTGGCTATAATTATAGAAATTCGTTAGCGCACTGGACTATCAATCCTGATTCAGTATCAATTAGTTTGGTTGGCCAATTGATGTGGTTATTTATAGATGTAGTAAATACAATTTTCACGAAATTATTGTTTGAAAAGTAAAAGTTAAAAGACTAACGCATAAAATCGAATTGGACTTTCGATAAGTCGAAAATTCTATTTGTAAATAGTGACGGGAGCGAGTATAATGTAATCTAGGACTATTCATGAGGGTAAAAGGCCCTTTAGCTCCAAGTGGGTAATCCCCATAAGAAAGGAATTATATGGCTATATCTTATAATGGATTATGGAAATTATTAATCGATAAGGAAATGAAAAAAATGGATCTTGTCGAGAATGAGAACATTGGCATAAGCAGTAGTACTCTTGCGAAGATGAGTAGAGGAGAAACTGTATCTATGAGTGTTCTTGAAAAAATCTGTTTGGAATTAGATTGCGATTTTGGAGACATAATAAGTATAGACAGAAGCAAAAATAAATAACGAGTAGTAAAAATACTACTAACAGAAAGGAAATAGTAATCATGGCAGATAATAATACAGCCGAAATTGGATTTGAAAAGCAAATATGGGATGCTGCGTGCGTTCTTAGAGGAAACCTAGATGCATCCGAATATAAGAGCGTTGTTTTGGGACTGATTTTCTTAAAATACATTTCAGATAGATTTGAAGAGAAGTATAAAGCACTCGTTGAAGAAGGAGATGGCTTTGAAGAAGATATTGATGAATATACATCAGAAGGAATTTTCTTTGTACCAGCCGGAGCACGCTGGAGTGAAATAGCAGCAAAGGCACATACGCCTGAAATTGGAACAGTCATTGATGATGCAATGCGTGCTATTGAAAAAGAAAATAAAAGATTAAAAGATATTTTACCAAAGAACTTTGCTCGTCCAGAACTTGATAAAAGAAGACTTGGTGATGTTGTAGATCTTTTTACTAATATTCAAATGATTGAACATGGTAGTGAAAAAGATATTCTTGGTCGTACTTATGAATATTGTTTATCAATGTTTGCTGAACAAGAGGGGAAAAGAGGTGGAGAGTTCTTTACACCTTCCTGTGTCGTTCGTACATTGGTAGAGATATTAAAACCATTCAAGGGACGAGTTTACGATCCTTGTTGCGGTTCAGGTGGTATGTTTGTTCAGTCTGCAAGATTTGTAGAAAACCACAGTGGAAATATCAACAATATTTCTATTTATGGTCAGGACTCAAATCCTACAACATGGAAAATGGCACAGATGAACCTGGCAATAAGAGGCATTGAACCGGATCTTGGAGAGTTTTCAGCAGATACATTTATGGATGATCGCCATCCGACATTACGTGCAGATTATATTATGGCAAATCCACCTTTTAATCTTTCGGATTGGGGAGCGGATAAATTAAAAGATGATGTTCGTTGGCAGTATGGTATGCCACCAGCAGGAAATGCAAACTTTGCATGGTTACAGCATATGATCTATCACCTTGCGCCAGCAGGACGTATTGGTATGGTCCTTGCAAATGGATCTCTTTCATCACAAACTGGTGGAGAAGGTGATATTCGTAAAAATATTGTGGATGCTGATTTGGTTGAATGTATTATTGCTATGCCTACTCAGTTATTCTATACGACTCAGATTCCCGTATCACTATGGTTTATTAATAAACAGAAGAAACAGACAGGAAAGACTTTGTTTATTGATGCACGTAAGATGGGCACAATGGTAAGCCGTAAATTACGTGAACTTACTGATGAGGATATACAGAAACTAGCAGACACTTATACATCGTTTGTGGAAGGAAGCTTAGATGATGAAAAAGGTTATTGTGCTGCTGTTGAGACTTCCGAAATCGAGAAGCAGGATTATATACTTACACCAGGTCGTTATGTAGGCATTGAGGAACAGGAAGATGATGGAGAACCATTCGAAGAAAAGATGGATCGTCTAACATCAGAATTATCCGAAATGTTTGAAAAAAGTCATGAATTAGAGAACGAAATAAGAAATAAGTTAGGAGCAATTGGGTATGAGATCTGAATGGAAGACAAAAAAACTTTTTGAAATTGCAGATTTTAATCCAAGAGAGTCCATTTCAAAAGGTTCTATTGCGAAGAAAGTTGCGATGGACAAGTTGCAACCTTTCTGTAGAGATATTCCATCTTTCGAATATGAAGAATTTAAGGGTGGAACTAAATTTCGAAATGGCGATACAATCATGGCGCGTATCACACCATGTCTTGAAAATGGAAAAACTGCTAAAGTCGATATTTTAGATGCCGATGAAGTTGGTTTTGGATCTACAGAATATATTGTTTTTAGAGCTAAAGAAGGAATAGATGAAGATTGGTTATACTATTTAGTATGTAGTTCTGTAGTTAGAGAACCAGCAATTAAGTCAATGGTTGGTTCATCTGGAAGACAACGTGTGCAAACAGATGTAGTTCAGAATATTGATATTAATGTTCCGCCGCTCGAAGAACAAAAATTAATTGGAGGAATGCTAAAAAATCTTGATGATAAGATAAAACTAAATAATGACATAAATAAGAATTTAGCTGCTTAGAGGTCAAGCTGAGAAACATCGAGCTCACCAGACATTAGTTTAGGTAATATTGTATCTCGAAGCTCTGCCAATTTAACATTGTGAGCACAATTACTAAGAATTGTCGTGAAAATAGGTTGTACCCAATCACAGAATTCTTGTACTTTTGGATTGCATTGGTCATATATCCATATGTCCTTAACATTTTGTTGATTGATACCTGGAACTGCAGCCTTTCCACCATTGTTTGCTAGCCAATGATAAGCATAATCGCTTTGCATGTAAAAATATGCGAATTCGTTATATCCTGGATTACCAAAGTCCAATTTAAATACATGCTCATTGATGAAAAACTTTTTATATGGGAATCCTTCACCAAACATTGAAAAATGTGGAATAAAAGTTCCAGGTTTCCCACCATCCTTATATAATAAGAGTTCATAGCCGTTGATTTGACCGTTTTTCATTTTGCTAGCAAATTCTTCAGGTATATATTTTGCTGAAGAAAAATTCACAACACCGAGTTGTTTGACATTTTCAGCTCCTATACTTGGAATACCAGAGGATACTGCACCACCTTTAGGACGCCTACCAGTTTCTAAAACATGCGGTACATCGGCAATTTGTACCATTTTTAGTGATTCTGGGGCTATAAAACCAGCTGGTGTTTCAACCATTGGTTCATCAAATGGTTCAAAATCAACAAACCATGACTTAAACAGTGTTTGAGCCTGCTCTTCTAAATTCTTATTTGAAACAGGAATAGTGAAGAGGATACTAGCCCTTTTTCCGAAAAATATAATAAAGGAGAACGGGTTATGAAACAAAAGATTATGGATGAGATTATACAGCAGATGTTGTGCTGTCTTGATAATGCTCAGCTAAAAATGCTTCAGGAGGTAATGGATAAAGCTCTTTACAACTATGATATTACAAGGAAAGCAGATACGACTAAGGAGGATGATAGCCGAAAGTTACTAGATTCCTTTGTTGCAGCTAAGCGTATTGAAGGATGTTCAGAAAAGACTATTACATATTACCTTACAACCATAGAGAAGATGATAAGTACCGTAGATAAAGAAGTAAGGCATATTCGGACTGATGATCTAAGGTCCTATCTTACAAGCTATCAAGAGAAGAAAGGCTCTAGCAAGGTAACAATTGATAATATCAGAAGAATTTTATCGAGCTTCTTTTCGTGGCTTGAAGATGAAGACTATATTGTAAAAAGCCCTGTAAGACGTATTCACAAGGTAAAAACAGGAAGCAATATAAAAGAAACTTATTCCGATGAGGAGTTAGAGATAATGCGTGATGGATGTTCTGAAGTACGTGATCTTGCAATGATTGATATGTTGGCCTCAACCGGAATGCGTGTTGGTGAGATGGTTCTTCTGAATAGGACAGATATTAATTTCAATGAGCGTGAATGTGTAGTATTTGGTAAAGGTGATAGGGAAAGAGTAGTCTACTTTGATGCTAGAACTAAGATACATTTAAAGAACTATATAGAAAGCAGAACAGATGATAAACCAGCATTGTTTGTAACTCTTAGAGCACCACATGAACGTATAAAGATAGGTGGTGTGGAATCACGATTAAGAGATATAGGTAATATGCTAGGGATAGAAAAAGTCCATCCGCATAAGTTCCGTAGAACACTTGCAACGATGGCGATAGATAAAGGAATGCCGATTGAGCAGCTACAGCAGTTGCTTGGTCATAAACGAATAGATACGACCTTGCATTACGCAATGGTCAAACAGAGTAATGTAAAGATTGCTCATAAGAAATATATAAGTTAGGAAGGTGAATACAAGTATGGCAGAATTCGAGTACAAAGAAATAGGTGACATTGCTGACGTAACCAAACTGGCTGGATTCGAATTTACTAAATACATTGATTACATCGATGATGGAGAAATAATAGCATTAAGAGCGTTAAATTTACGTAATGGTGAATTGGATTTATCAGATATAAAGAGGATAGATAGAGATGTTTCAGATTCACTTGTAAGAAGTAAATTATATAAAAATGATATTCTTCTTACATATACAGGTAATGGTTATGGTGATTGTGCAATTATTGAGGAAAATGATAAGTACCATTTAGCACCTAATATATGCAAGATTGCACCTAAAGAAGATGTTGTTGAACCATATTTTTTATATAGTTATATCAGAACTAGTGAGTTTTACAAGACAATGTCAAATCACATGACGGGTTCAAGCCAGCCGACTATACCGATGAAAACAATACGTGTTTTGAAAGTTCCAGTTCCACCAATGGATATTCAGAAGAAAGTTGCATCTATGGTATTGTCGATTAATCAAAAGATTAAAAACAATACAGAAATAAATAAGAATTTAGAGCAGCAAGCATTTGCATTATTTGATAAATTGTTTCCAAATGTTACTAATGGTTCAAAAACAATAGGAGAACTAATGACTCCTAAACGAGGCAAAGGCTTACTTTCTAAAAATGCAGTATTTGGAGAAGTCCCTGTTGTCGCAGGTGGATTAGAACCTTCGACTTATCATAATGTATCAAATACTCAAGCTCCTGTTGTTACTATTTCAGCATCTGGTGCTAATGCAGGATTTATAAATATTTGGAGCATACCAGTGTGGTCATCAGATTCATCTTTTATTGATAATACAGTTACACCTAATGTGTATTTTTGGTATGTAATGCTCAAAAAACGTCAACAAGAAATATTTGATGCTCAAACAGGTTCCGCTCAACCTCATATATACCCTAAACATATAGCTGAAATGCCTATGTCAGACATATCAGAATCTCAAATAAATGAGTTTGAACAAAAAGTATCACCATTATTTGAACTTTCGGGTGCTAACAAAGCAGAAAACAATCGACTTTGTGAAATACGAGATACATTGCTTCCTAAACTTATGTCTGGTGAACTTGATGTCTCTGACATTGACATCTAAGCAGCTAAATTCTTATTTAAAACTATAAATTACAGGAGGTTGAACATGCCAAACTTATTTACAGAGGATACATACGAACAGGCAATTATAGAATTGTTCGAAAATATGGGCTATGATCACCTCTACGCTCCTGATCTGGATAGGGACTATTCCAGTCCACTTTTAGATTCTATTCTTAGGGATAGTTTGGTGCGTATCAACCGTGGTCTGCCTGTTGAAGCTATAGATGAAGCATTAGTTAAACTAAAGAATTTTGATACTGGAAGCTTATTGCAGAAGAATATGATTTTTATGGATTATCTGCAGAATGGCATAACAGTTAAGTTTTTTGTAAAAGGTGAAGAACGCTCATCAATAGTTCGCTTAGTTGATTTTGAAGATGATAAAAAGAACTCTTTTTATGTTGTTAATCAGTTTACATTTCTTGAAAACGGAAATAATCGTAGGCCAGATGTTATTCTGTTTGTTAATGGATTACCTTTGGTATTGATGGAACTTAAGAGTCCAGCAAAAGATGAGGTTGGAGCTGAGAACGCATATAATCAAATTCGTAATTATATGAAGGACATTCCTTCAATATTCTATTACAACGCAATATGTGTAATAAGTGATTTATCTACTAATAAAGCAGGAACAATTACTTCTGGAATGGATCGCTTTATGGAGTGGAAGACCAAAGATGGCAATTATGAAGATACAGGTTTTGCTGGATTTGATATTTTTTATGAAGGAATGTTCCATAAAGAGCGTTTGCTTGATATTATAAAGAACTTTATTCTCTTCTCCGGAACGAGTACTAAGAGATTTAAAGTACTTGCTGGTTATCATCAGTATTTTGCTGTGCGAAAGGCTATAGAAAAGGCAAAAGTGGCGACAAAAACAGACGGTAAAGGTGGAGTTTTCTGGCATACACAAGGATCTGGAAAATCTTTATCTATGGTTTTCTATGCCCATTTATTACAGGAAGCTTTAGATAGTCCAACATTAGTAGTTATGACAGACCGTATTGATTTAGATGATCAGCTTTACTCTCAGTTTTCTCAGTGCGCTGACTTTTTGCGTCAGACTCCAGTTCAAGCGGAAAGTAAAGAACATTTAAAGACGCTTCTTGAGGGTAGAAGTGCCAATGGAATTATCTTTACAACTATGTTTAAGTTTGAACGTGGTGAAAAGCCTTTATCAGAACGAAGAAATATTGTAGTTATGGCTGATGAAGCACATCGTGGTCAGTATGGATTTGATGAAAAAATCGTTATTTCTGAAAATGAAGACGGAGAAAAAGAAGCACGTACAGTGGTTGGTAATGCACGTGTAATTCATGATGCACTTCCAAATGCTACTTTTATAGGATTTACGGGAACACCAATTTCTGCTAAAGATAGAAATACTAGAGAGGTTTTTGGTGATTATATCGATGTATATGATATGACTCAGGCAGTAGAAGATGGTGCAACTCGTCCTGTTTATTATGAAAGCCGTGTTGTTCAGTTAAAGCTTGATGAGAATACCTTGGCTCTTATAGATCAGACATATGATGTTTTAGAGCAACAATCGGATGCTACAACTATTGAAAAAAGTAAAAAGATGCTTGGACAGATGGAGAGTGTGCTTGGCGCAGACTCAACCATAGAATCACTTTGTAATGATATTGTTGAACACTATGAAAAGTATAGAGCAAATCTTCTTACAGGAAAGGCCATGATTGTCGCATATTCTAGACCGATAGCTATGAAGATATACCGTCGTATTTTGGAGATGAGACCTAACTGGACAGAAAAAGTCGGTGTTGTAATGACAGGCGGTAACAACGATCCTGAGGATTGGAAAGAAATCATAGGTACTAAGTCTCATAAAGAAGAGTTGGCAAGAAAATTCAAGGACAATGATGATCCTATGAAAATAGCTATTGTTGTTGATATGTGGCTTACAGGATTCGATGTACCTTCCCTTGCTACGATGTATGTTTATAAGCCGATGCATGGGTACAACCTAATGCAGGCAATTGCACGTGTAAACCGCGTTTTTAAAGATAAAGAAGGCGGATTAATAGTGGATTACGTTGGTATTGCTTCTGCATTGAAAGCTGCAATGAAAGAATACACTAAGCGTGATCAGTCTAGATACGGGGATATGAATATTGCAAAGGTAGCATATCCGAAATTCCAGGAAAAATTACAGGTATGTAAGGATTTGTTATATGGCTTTGATTTTAGTGGTTTTATTGGTGGCTCACCGCTTACGATGGCAAAATTAATCAGTGGCGGAGTTAACTTTGTATTGGATGCAGGTGCTCCAGAGCGTAAAGATTTATTTTTAAAAGAAGCAATGCTTCTTAAACAGTCTCATTCATTATGCTCTAGTATGACCACTGAAACAGAACGTCACGAGGCTGCCTTTATGGAGGCTATTCGCTCAACGGTAATTAAAATTACTTATGGTGGTACTGGTGGAAAGTCTTTGTCGCTTAATGAGATTAATGATCAAATAAATGATTTGCTCAAGGCTGCAGTGCAGAGTGAAGGTGTAATTAATTTGTTTGATAGCAGTAAGTCTGGAGGAGAAAATTTTAGCTTATTCGATCCGGCAGTATTAGATGAAATTTCTAGAATGAAAGAGAAAAATATAGCTGTTGAGATTTTGAAAAAATTAATGGCTGAGCAAGTGGCATTATATAAGAGAACTAATGTAGTACAGTCACAAAAGTTTTCAGAGAAAATTGCACAATTAATGAACTCTTATTATAACGGTCTTATTACTAACGAAGAGGTTATAAAGGAATTGTTGAAGACAGCACAGGAGATTGCTGATTTATATAAAAATGGACAAAAACTTGGTCTATCACAGGAAGAGTTAGCTTTTTATGATGCTTTGACTAAGCCGGAAAATATTAAAGACTTTTATGAGAATGATAAGCTAATTAATCTCACCAAAGAATTAACAGAGATGCTTCGTAAAAACAGAACGATAGACTGGCAGAAGAAGGAAACAGCAAGAGCATCTATGAGAAAGATGGTTAAGAGACTTCTTAAAAAGTATGATTATCCACCAGATGATTACGAGTTTGCAATAAGTACAGTGATTAGTCAGTGCGAACTATGGACAGACAATGGAGATATGACTAGTTCTGAAGAAAAGAATAATATCTATTCCTTTCGATCAGAGCCTGAAGTAGTAAGTATGGTTGCAGAGGAATCTGTTCCATATGGTGTAAAGGAGTAAAGCGGGTGAAATGGACGCACGTAAAGGAAATATATACGAGATACTAAATGGAAACAAGCAGTTTTTAATTCCAGTTTATCAAAGATTCTATAGTTGGGATGTAGAACAGTGTAAGCGCCTTTGGAATGATATTGTTGAGATGCAGAAAAAAGGCAAAACGGGACATTTTGTTGGTTCTATTGTAAATATAGCTGAACAGGCGATGCCAACAGGTGTACAAAAATATATGATCATTGATGGTCAGCAGAGAATGACTACGCTGACTTTATTGTTGTTAGCCTTAAGAAATTATGCTATTGAGAATCCAGAAGATCAGACGATAAACGCTCATCGAATAGATGGAATGCTTTTGAAAAATGAATTCGAAACAGGAGATGAGAGGTATAAGTTGTTACTGACAGAAACCGATAGGGATGTTTTGATTAATCTTGTTGAAAGCAAACCTATTGCGGATGATATTAGATCGAGAATACTTGATAACTATACGTACTTTTCTAAAAGGATTGCTGAAAAGGATTTGTCTCCAGCGGAAGTGTATGAATCAATTGGAAAACTGCAGATTGTAAATATTACATTAGATAGATCTGTCGATGATGCGCAGGCTATTTTTGAAAGTTTAAATTCTACTGGTAAAGAGTTATCGGAATCTGATCTTATTAGAAATTATGTTTTGATGGGATTAGATCCTAACGAACAGACATATGTATATGAGCATTTATGGCGTCCGATGGAGCAATTATTTGTGTATGAAACACAAGATACGGTTATGGATGCTTTTTTCCGAAATTATTTAACTATGAAAATAGCAAGAATTCCAAAGCAAGAGCGTGTTTATGAGGAGTTTAAGTTATATCATTTAAATTGTGAGTTCGCATCAATTCGAGAACTTTGTCAGGATTTATTTGAATATGCAAAATATTATACCAATATTGTATTTAAGAGAAGTTCAGATCTTAAGTTGAAGCAATTGTATGAGGATATTGTTGATTTAAGAATGGAGGTTTCATATCCATTTTTGCTTAAGGTCCATCATGATCATGCAGAAGGAAATATAAGTAATGAGGAGCTTTACGAGATATTAAGATATTGCATAAGTTATGTATTCAGAAGAAGTATATGTGATATACCAACAAATTCGCTGAATAAGACGTTTGCAACCTTTAAGAACTCAATTCGTATGGATGATTACATGAATTCTGTAAAGGCATTTTTTATGCTTCAGGAAACATACAAGGAATATCCAGATGATGATAAATTTGCTGCAGCATTTGTTACACGTGATATTTATAATATGCGTGCAAGAAATTATATATTAAGCAGATTGGAGAATCATGAGAATAAGGCTCCAATTACTATTGAAAATTATACTATTGAACATATTATGCCTCAGAATAAGAATCTTTCTGTAGAGTGGCAGAATGATCTTGGAAGCGATTGGAAGGAAGTGCAAAAAAAGTATCTGCATACAATAGGAAATCTTACATTAACTGCATATAATTCAGAAATGAGTGATAAACCTTTCATAGAGAAATTAAATATGGAAGGTGGATTTAAGCAGAGTGCGCTTAGACTTAATAAATATGTTGTTCTTCTTTCAGAATGGAATGAGAAACACATTAGGGAGAGGGCTAAGATCTTATGTGATGAGGCTGAAAAGATATGGCCTTATCCAGTATTGACAGATGCAGAACTTGAACCATACCAATCAAAAGATAAACAGGCACCAAAGTATTCATTGGATACATATGAAATAAATGCATTTACAAGAATGCTTTTTGAGGCATTGGATAAACGTATAAGAAACCTTTCTCCTGATGTCACGCGTGAATTTAAGAAACTATACGTGGCATATAAATTAGATACAAATTTTGTTGATGTTGTTATACAGAAACAGAGACTTCGTATTTCTGTGAATATGAAATTTGCAGATGTTTATGATCCAAATGGTATCTGCAGAGATATTACAAATTTGGGTAGATGGGGAAATGGCGACGTTGAGCTTTATATGGAACATACATCTGATGTAGATCAGGTTATGGAGATTATAGAGCAGTCTTATAAAGCGCAAGCGGATGAATAATAAGGAGAAGGGAGTACAATTATAGTGAAAAACCCTATTGACATAATTAAGAATAAAAGACTAACTGGTTTTTCTACACCTTTTGGAGGAATCTCTTGGGAGAATGAAGAGGCTAATCTAACGAGTAAAAAAGATATCCAAATAGATTATAAAATACGTGTTTTTATCAGCTCGATTTGTGGGGATTGTGGGCGTTATGATTCGTTACGTAAAAGTTTAAAGGATACAATAGAGTCAACAGGAATTGCGCAAGTTTATCTTTTTGGGGATCGTCCAGGAACTACTACAGCGATAAATGATTATACATGGTCTGTTGAAGAATCAGATGTGTGTATTTTTATTATTGATAATAAAGATGGAGTTACTAAAGGAGTTCAGAACGAAATAGATACTGCTAATAGAAATGGAATAAAGGCACTATATTATTTTTGTACAGAATTTTCAAATGAAAAAACGCAGCTACAGTTAAGCTTGGAAGGCCCAGGGAAACCTAAGTTTAATGTAATTGAAAACTTTGATGAACTGATGGAAAATGGTGCCAAAAATTTATTGGAAGAAATTACAATAACGTATCATCGATATTGCAAGGGACGATTGGTAGAAAACAATTCTGAGATAAATGTATCTGTTAGTGGCGCGGAAATTAAAGAACTTGAAAAAATAGAGGATAAGTATTTACCAAAAGTTACTTTTAAGAATATTGATAAAAGCGCAAGATACATTCTTTCAAAAGCACTTCCTAAAAATAGTTTATTTAATTCTGAAAAAGATAGCTCATCACCTTTAGATGAATATGAATTACAGTTTTTAAATGTACTATTTGGAGAGACAAGCATTACAGATTTTCAAATTGAAGAGTACTTTGCAGAGCTTGGTAAAATTCAAGATGAGGATTACTTGAATTTTGTGAAAATTCGATGGGCTGGAATTGTTGCGTATTTCAAGGGTGATTTACAATTGTGTTTATCAGAGTATCAGAAAGCATATCAAGAGGCACAAAAGTTAGACGTATCATCGTGGATTCTGCAAGATTTGCTTATAGATATTCGTAATATAAGTATTTTAAATGGTGAAATTGTAAACTGTTATACGCTTGAATCACAGCAAAAATTGGACGAGTTTGAAGAACAGTTTCATTATCCTGTATTAGATAGAATAAATAGTTCTATTGAAGAGAAGTATATTAAAGGTTTATATAAGAAAAAAATGGATTCACCTAACACGGTATATTTTGGATCTGATTTTTCCGAATACGGTGAATTATTTGCAAGCAAGTTTTTGATTGCAATGTATAATGGCTCTCTAACACATATTAGGTTGTTTTTCAAAGAGATGAAGGGCTTTATGTTTTATCTTTCTGAAAAGTATGATGATTGGATTATACGTAAAAACTTATTAAAATATGCAATTGTATCAGGAGAAGAAAAAGAGATAGGTCAGATAGTGGACGCTTATCCTGAACTGCTAAATAAGATGTCAAATACAGATGCAATAGATATTATGGAATTTAGTAAATGTATTCCAGTTGAGTATTATCGAGAAAAAACTGTAGTGAAAGCCTTTGGGACTGTTGGTTATTACTTAGATGATACAAAGTTTACGGAATATGAAAGTCGCATTTTAGATTATCTGGTTGATGCATTAAAGCAAAAAGAAATTCCATATCTATTAGGTACGAACATGTTTACAAGTTTAAAAAAAGTGGCACGAAGAATGTCACAAGAAAAACTTGTTGAATTGTGTTTGTATGTATTTAAGAGTGGCTATTCAAGATGGTATATGGATATGTTCAAATTTATTGAACGAGTAGATTTGAGCACTGTTAATGAGGAGCTTAGAAGAAGACTTATTATCTATATTGAAGAATTACTGTACGATGAGAATAATAGAGAACTTTTTCCGCAAAAAATACTAGTTTATTTAAGAAATTCTGATCGTGTTAACACTGAAAGATTGGACGGTATCATAAAAGATAAATTTCCGGAATATTATAAGCATGATTATTTAATTGATACATGTAATGGAGATAAAAAAGTTTGTCAAGACTATATTTTAGAGCTCAAAAATTCTATTAGTGAACGTAATAAAACTCAAGGAAAAAATGGTATGTTATTTGGATATGCAAGGAACGATTACGTTACGTTGAGAAATATATTTAAAGATAGAATTTTACCTGAAGAATCGGTTGTAAAAGAGCTTATGACGCTTGCGTTTGAGACAATCGAAGAGTCAAAAGAATCGTTGATAACTAAAATTGATGCCGTTGAATTTATTATAATGGTTTTAGGGTTGAAGCCAGAGTATTGCAGCACCTATAAAGAGAAAATAGATATTCTTTTTTCGAATAGGAAAAATCTTGTTAGTGAAAGATTGTTTGAAATTTCTAATGTAGACCCAATAGCAATAGAAGTAGCTGTGGTATTATTAAAGAGCATTGTTTCAGATGAGGACATATATTATGAATTATTGGAACTGATCGCTTTAATAAAGAACGATACGGCTACGTTAATAAAAGTCGTTGCTGTTTTCAGACGTTTTTATGAACAAAATTGTTTGCGGTTATCTGAAAGAGTTGAAATAGCGTTGCTTTCGAATGTTTTAATTTGGGTGACCAATAATAATTTAGATATTAAATGGAATGCGTGTAAGATTCTTTTTAATTTGAAGCAACGTTTTAAAGATTCTAATTTGATTGACCGAAAATTATATGAATTAATGGATGATGATTGTGTTTATATTAAATATCTGATTTTAGATCATCTTGATGACATTTCGATTGATGAAAAAATAAAAGATGAAATAGTTAATAAGGCCAAATTAGATAATAATTATCTTGTACGACTTAAAGTAAAGGAAAAAAAATTTGAATAGTGGTTTAAATGGCAACGATAATTATCCCATGAAATGCAGCAAAAGACCTGTCCTTATATCGGGACAGGTCTTTTGCTACAATTAGAATCATAAAAGGGGGAGTGCACGATTTTCGCGGCTTGTCGGCTATTTTAAACTTTTTGTAGATTGTTGTTGCAAACACATGCTCGAAGTATTATACTTTTAATTAGGAAGCGAAAGCAGAGCGCTTCCTTTAGAAAGGAGCGGCGTATGAGACATAAATCTACTGAGCTTATGGATAGTATTAAGGCCTATGTAGAGGAATATTATAAGAATTATCGCCACTCACCATCTACAACAGAGATTGCAGATGCGGTCGGTATTGCTAGAGGAACTGCATATAAGTACCTGGTAGCCATGGACGAGAATGGCATGATCAGGTATGATGGCCAGCAGATTTCTACTGAGCAGACCGAGAAAGTCCAGACAGAGTTTACAAGTGTGGCACTTCTAGGTGCGGTTTCCTGCGGTGTTCCCACATTAGAGGAAGAGTATGCACAGGAGTATGTATCATTACCTGTTTCGATGTTTGGCAAAGGAACTTTTTTCTTACTGAAGGCTAATGGCGATTCTATGATTGAGGCTGGTATTTCATCCGGAGATTTGGTTCTAGTCAGGAAGCAATCAGAAGCCAAGGAAGGTGATATAGTTGTTGCCTTAGTAGGAAATGAGAACACGCTGAAGCGCTATTTTGTAGATAAGGAGAATGAGAAGATTAGACTTCATCCAGAGAATAAGAAGATGAAGGACATCATTGTCTCTAGTTGTGAGATTCAAGGTGTAGCTATCAAAGTTATTAAGAACCTTGAGTAAGGAGTGCTAAACAGTAAAAAGATCAGGACAGTCGTAGTTTTATGATAATGGCAGTGTTGACTGCACTTACGGAAAGGTCATTATCAGGAGTTTAATAGTTTACTCATCATATCGGTTTCTTTCCCTTTTCCGAATGAGTGATCACCTTAGTAGTTAAAGATAGGAGGCGTGATTGATGAGTCTTGCGAAGGAAAAGAATGGGGAATGTGTGGTATGTTGCCACAGATGTGGGGGATTTCTTATGGAGTCAGTTAGTACAACTTCGTATATGGTCTGCCCAGAATGCGGTGCACGTCTTATGGTTTGTGTGAAGAACGGTAAGGTGTCCGTTTTTGATGATATAAGATCAGATGAAGAGCTTGCTTGCAAGAGGCATGCTCGTTTAGCTGGGTATGCTGCGAAGCTTAATTGCAAGAGTAAGTAGCAGCTTAGCATTTTACAATTTTATATGGATGAGGTTATCAGGGAGTTCGCTGAATTGGTCGCACAAAGGATGCGTTAAAAGACTTACAAATGAGTGACGCCTGGTAGCCAAGAGTTTGTGAAGAGAGTCGTATTTACTACGGATAGATGCAGCCAGAGAGCATAAGACATCTATTCAGATTAAAAAGGGCCTGCAAAACAGAAGCTAACTTGAAGTATGTTTTTACATACCAAGAGATTTAGTGATTGTTTTGCAGTGCTCTTTTTATTTTTGCGCTCTTTTTCGGTTCGCTTCTGTTTTGGAAGGCACCGGAAAGGGTGTAGATGATGAAAAAAGTGAACAGAAACAATGGAGCTATTGATGTAACAACAGTTGGTGGAAGAATTAAAAAGTTACGTACAGATGCAGGATTTACCCAGGAGGAACTTGCTATAGAGCTTCATCTTGAGGGGAAGTCTGCTATTTCCAATTATGAGAACAACAGCAGAGGTGTTTCAGCGGAGATGCTTACCCAACTGAGCCGCCTGTTTCATGTATCTGCTGATTACATATTAAACGGTGATTCACCGGATAATCTTGATCCTATTGTGAATGAAGCAATAGAGATTCTAAACAATCTGAAGACGGACAAGGCAAAGAAGTCTGCACTTGAGATGCTGAGACAGATTCAGATTCTTGAGGGTTAAGGTTCACATTATGTGTACCTTATGTCCACATATAAAGTTATACTTATTTATGTACAAAAAATATTAAATAAAAATGTACAAATGATATGATATATGAGTTAAACAGGAGGAACTCACAATGATTATAAAATCAGATATCATATCAGATTTAAAGATTGAATCAGTTAATGATTTATATAAATTAAAACCATTTATGGAGGAAGGCATTTTGAAAGTAAATAAAAGCCAAATAAGCAGAGAATTAGGTATAGATCGTAGAACCGTAGATAAATATATTAATGGATTTGAAAAATCAAAAACCCGTAAATGTAATAACTGTATTACACCTTTTTATGATGTAATTAAAGAGTTATTGGATCCAGATAATCCGCAAATTTTTTACTATAAATCGATTTTATGGCAATACTTAGTTGATAATTATAATTATTCAGGTAGTTACGTAAATTTCTGCGTATATTTAAAGACTTATGATGAATTTGAAAATTATTTTAAACGACGTAGACCTTCAAATGTTAATCAAGTAACTGTTAGATATGAAACTTCTATGGGAAAGCAGGCACAGCTTGATTGGAAAGAAAAAATTAATTTTCTACTAGAGAATGGAGAAACTGTTACTATAAATGTATTTGTATTATTGCTCTCATATTCAAGATATAGGGTTTACAGATTGTCTATTTCAAAAACCCAGGATGTTCTATTTAACTTTTTAGATGGAGCTTTTGAAACATTTGGTGGTGTGCCTGAAGAAATAGTTACTGATAACATGAGTACTGTTATGGATGTAGCAAGGACAGAGAACTTTGCAGGTAAGGTTAATGCAAAATTTCAACAGTTTGCAAATGATTATGGATTTAAGGTTAGGCCATGCATAGCTGGAAGACCGCGTACTAAGGCTAAAGTTGAGGCACCAATGAAGATACTTGATGAGATAAGGGCTTATAATGGAAAACTTGATTATGATGGATTAAATAAGCTTGTAACTCGTATTAACAACAGGGTAAATACCCAAGTTGTCAAAGATACAGGTATTATTCCTATTATGTATTTCAATAGAGAAAAGACTTTCTTATCTCACCTACCAATGAAAAGTATAAGAAAGCCTTATCAGATAACCACAAAGCCATTAAAAGTGAATCAATCAAGTATGATTAATTATGCCGGTAATCAGTACTCTGTCCCACCAGAATATCTAGGCAAAACACTAACTATACAAGCTTACGATGGTTATATCCACGTGTATTATAACACAAAGCTTGTGACAGTACATAAAATATCAACTCAAAAGTTAAATTATCATAAAAAAGATTATATTGAGATTGCAAGAAAATCTCATTCTTTTAAAGAAGAAGATATAGAGGCAAGAGCAAAAGAAAATTTAGCATTATTAGGAGGATTTTTAGGTCATGAGTAGTACTTATCAACAACTTAGTATGAGTTTGGAAAAATTAAAACTAATTCAAATGAAAGAACATCTTGAAGAAGTATCAAACTTTGTTTCTCAAAATAAGCTATCATTCTCAGATGGTTTATTAAAACTCTGCACATATGAAATAGATTATAAATCAGAAACAGCTGCAAAATCTATGATTAAAGCTGCAGCATTTCCGTTTGTAAAAACTATAGAAGATTATGATTTCGAATTTCAACCATGTGTAGAAAAACAGGACATTTTAGAAATAGCTACTTTAAGATTTATGGAAAATGCAGAAAATATAGTTTTTCTTGGAAGTAGCGGTGTTGGAAAAACACATCTTGCAACAGCTATAGGGATTGTAGCAGCAAGTAAAAGGTATAGTACATATTTCATAAAGTGTAATAATCTTTTACAAAGATTAAAAAAAGCTAAAATTGAAAACCGATTAGATAGCGTATTAAAGTATATAAACAGGTATAAGCTATTAATTATAGATGAACTAGGTTATTTGCCAATCGACAAAGAAGATTCAAATCTATTTTTTCAACTGATAGATATGAGGTATGAAAAGAAAAGCACTATTTTGACAACAAATATAAATTTTAATGACTGGGATAACATTTTTTATGATGCTGTTGTAGCAAACGCGATATTAGACAGAATACTGCATCATTCTAAAGTAATTACAATAAATGGTAGATCATATAGAGTCAAAGATTATATTAAACCATCAGAGTAATTGTACATAATAATATAAAACTTTTTGTACATAAATACTTGACACTTTATAC
>Ga0256407_10002655_pt1 | contig 33583 bp, 35 predicted proteins | sample RumenRJG_04DNA_FD_193489 | JGI IMG/M metagenome (GOLD analysis project Ga0256407, IMG submission 193489) | Bovine rumen microbial communities from Lethbridge, Alberta, Canada - RJG_04 | ecosystem: Host-associated > Mammals > Digestive system > Stomach > Rumen | place: Canada: Alberta...
CCGCCGTTGCTGTCCTCGGTGGCGTCGCTGCCGGTGAGGCTCTTGACCATCGCCTTGGTCTTCGATGTGAAGGAGAGCTTGGCGTCGCTGTTCATCTTCTCGATGACGGTGTTGCCGGTGGCCTGCATGATGATCTTCACGTCGCCTACGGCGAACTGCTGTGCGCCGATGTTGGCCTGCAGCTCTTCGTCGGTGCGCTGTACACCGCGTCCTGCTGAGATCTTCGCGCCCTTCTCCAGCGTCAGTCCGTTGGCGTCGACGGAGGCCTTGAAGATGCCGAGGTCGTCAATCTTCACGGTGTATCCGTCCAGCACGAGGTGCTTGATGCAGTCGACCATGTCGCCCAGCACGCCCATGACGATACCCTTCGAGAAGGCGGTGTTGTGCTGGTGCATGTGGGCGGCCAGCTCCTTGATGCCGATGGTGCCCTTGTACTCTACGCGAGCGTAATACTTGCCGAGGGTTCCCTCGAGCTGCTCATTCGTGTTCTTTGTCAAATTCAATTCCAATGCCATAATTTTTCTGTTTTTTGTTTAAATTGTTAATACTGTTGTTACTTTCGGAGTATTTGAAAATACTCTTGGACTATTCGAAATTACTCTTGGATTATCCGGAATCTCCGTGGCTCTTTCTCAAATCCGATGCAAAGATACGGCAAATAAAATTGGCGTTCTCCGTTTACGTACGTTTCCGTCCGTTTCCGTCGGTTTTCTTCCGTTTTCTTCCATTTTCGTCCGTTTTCGTCCGACAAATCGCGTATCTCACTCAGTGTCAAAAGGTTCTCCTAACTCCTCAACGATAAGTTGCACTTGTTTTGGCGTATAGAACTTTGCCCTGAGAGGTTTGAGATTCCTTAGATTCGGATTCAGATTCAGCCAGTACTTCATCTTCTTCATCGCAGTTTCCTTGCTGCTGTTCGGGAAGTACATCATGGCGAGCTCGCTCTTGCCATAGGCGCGGATGGTGAATGTTTCGTCCGTCATACGCATCCGTATTCAAGTTCGCAATGGCGCATGGCCTCACGTTCGCTCTCAAAACTGGCACAGCAGTCGTCGCTGCTGGTATAGTCGTGGTGGCGGTGGCAATAGCACAGGAATGTGCTGTAAAATCTACATCTTGCACAAGTATTCATAATTGGTTTCAAGTTTCAAGATTCATGTTTCATTTTCAAGTATTCCTCGTGCGATACGGCTTTGGCTTTGCGCTCTCGGATTTCCTGCTCCAGCCGTGCGTTGTCCGCAGCTCGCTTGGCGGCGATTGCTTGTTGCTCGGCGGTGGTTGCGACATGCTTCGCCGTTTTTTTCTTCTCACGTTCCAGGCGCAGGGCGGCGGCCTCATCGTCCTTTTCGAAGGGTTTCTCCGACCATGCTTCAAGTCTATAATACAGGTTCCACGACTTCTTTGACTTCACAAATTCCCACTTCATCATGTTCATACCCTGCATTTCCTCAGCCCAGTAGTAATAGAACTTCAGCAGCTTCTTACGACCGAACTTTCCCTCGTACTTCAGGAGCTCGTCCCAAAATGCTTTTTGTCTTTTTTCCAACTCCGACATCTCACACACGCAGGGGGAGGGGGTTTTCTCTTCTTTTCCTAGGACTCCGCTCTCTTCTTTATAAGAGGGGTGCAGGGGGGAACTTTTCTTGTCTCTCTTTCGTTTTCGCTCTTTAAAGAAGCCAGTGAGCGAGTAGGTGTTCTTGAACTTCGTGCGGTACAGGAATCCCGCCTTGTTCTTCTCGGCATAGGTCATGTCGCGGTAGTAGCGGATGGCGCAAAACAGGTGGAAGAACATCTGGCGAATGGCCTGCTCCTCATGGTCACTCTTCATTCCTGCGTCGACCAGCTGACGGTCAACGGTTTGTTCGTTTATTTCAATCTGCATCATGTTCTTTGGCTATTGTGATGAATATGTCCTCAATATGCTTACGGATTTCGGGGTCGAAGCCGACTTTGTCGGCCTTCAACTGCCCTGCGCGGTAGAGATAGTTGAATACCAGGGTAGCGCACTGGGCATAGACCAGGGAAAGGCGCTTTTCCATAAGCTGGTTACACTCCTGCAAATCCATGTACACGGTCATTAGCATTAACACCTGCAGCTTCTCGTCGTGCGACAAATCGCGCATGGCATAACTCAGTTTGTTGTACAACTCAATTCGCTGCTTTGCCTCCTCAATGGAAGGCTGAATATGATTCTTCTTTTTCATAATTGTGACTTTTAATGGAACACGAAGTGACGAAGTGACGAAGATTATTTTTTCCTTAGTTTCTTCGTTTCTTCGTGTTTAGTTTAAATCATTATTTAATTTTTTTTATTTAATGGAACACGAAGTGACGAAGTGACGAAGATTACTAGCCCCTTCGGGGGCGCTTTTGAATCTACGTCCAAGTAGGGTTAAATGGTAGAACGCCACGTGTTTGTCGCAGAAGTGATAGTGGTGCTGCCCGACTTTAATCCGAAAGCTGCTTCCGTGTTTATACACCCCCGGAAGTCCTGTCTTCGCATTCGGCTTCCATGGGTGCAGCACGTTCATGTTGTTTTCACTGCCGCTTACCTCGCGCAGATTCTCAATACGGTTATCGTGCTTATTGCCGTTGATATGGTCAATCTGTTGCTCAGGCCAGCGACCTTTACAGACCGCCCAGACGGCATGGTGCACAGAAACATAAATCCTTCTTTTATCTATATTACAGTGTATGCATAAGTAGCCTTTATTACCATGCATCTTGCCTCTTATCGTTCGGCCATATCGGCTGCTTGTCAACCGACCGCTCTTGACGTCGTAAGTGTAGTTCTTTTTTATGCGAAGCAGCAATTCCTGCTGCTCCGCTTCTGTCAAATGTTTCTTGTTCATAACTCAAATTTTAAACTTTCTTGTTCCCATCCCTCGCAATTGTCGAGCAGACAGGGTAAATACCTGTGAGCGTAGCTGCGGTGACCGTCACGCATCAGCTGTCTCACTATCTCTTCAAGCACACGAATCAGCTCTATCGGCGCCTTCTGCTGGTCGCTGAAATAGTCGGCCACGCGGTGCTCATAGCGCCCCGTCAGCACCGTGTCCTTCACCAGTGTGGCGCGCACCGTCACATCGATGTCTGGACACGGCTCTTCATTGTATGGAGCATTCGGGTCATAGGCCGCTCCTGGAGGATAATTGTCCATAATCTGTACCGTATGAAATTAATAGGTTGCGGATGTGCAGACTGCGGAATTCCTGCTTGTCGAGGTCAAAGTACGTGATGATTCCGAAGTCCGTCTGCCCCACGTCAGGCTTGTCGTTTTTAAACTCGTAGTTGTCGAACTCGGCACTGATGCCATGGCAGAGTGTGCCGCGCGCATGCCGCTTTTCACCATTCACTTTCAGATACTCAAACCGCACTTCGCCCTTGCCCAACAGTTCTAGCAAGTGGTGGGCTCTGACCGCCTGTCGGAAGGCATCTTTACGCTCCATATTCTCGTCGGCCATCAGTCGGTTGGCGCAGTCGAAAATCCATCGGTTGCCGAGGCGGCGCATCTGCTCGTCGGCACTCAGATTCTGTTTCTCCATCTCAGCCTAAATTGTTAATTTCTTTATCCGACAAAAAGGTCACGTTGAACTTCTGCATCACGTCGTAAATCTCCTGCGCGGTGAGCACGGTTCCCGTCTCCATCTTCGCCATGGCGATGCCCAAGCGCACATAGTCCACGGTATTGCTGAGCCATGTAATCTCCGACTTGTACACCCGCTCTCTACAGTATTTGATGTACGCTTCTGTTTTGTTCTCGCTGGGCGGCGCAAAGCGCGTAATGATGGCGCGCACGGTGGCGCAGCGGTGCTTCACCCGGTAGTTGTGCATCAGCACGATCCATGCCCGTATTCCATGCTCGCGTGTTTCAAACTCGACGAAGCCCTTCGTGGCTCCCGTCTCACCCTTCCAAGCCTTCGGCCCTTTCCGGATGTTAAAGATATTGTTCTTTGCAATCATCTTTTTTTTTCTTTTTTGTTTTTAAATGTTCTGGTGGATAGAGTCGGCCAACTTTCCGAGTGCGAAGGTAAGGACAAAAAAAATCCCAACCCAGAGAAATTCTGAGTTGGGAATAATTATTGGAATTCTGGAATTGTTATTGGAATTCCATTATGATTTAATGCCAAGTTCTTGCATAAGGAAATCTGCTACGACATATTGTTGCATGTAGTTATCACTCTTGTCTTTCATTGTATCCCAAGTTTCCGGTTTACTCGTTGCCAAATATGGAACGTCTTTAGGCGCAGCACACAAGGAATCGTATGTATATTTCCTTTTTTCATCAATATCGCCTAATTCCAGATTATTCATTTTCGTGATAAAAGCAGTCATCTGTAAAGGATAGTTACAGTATGTGGCAAGAACTCGATAAACAGCCCACCACTGTTTCTTGTTCTTAAAAATAAATTCATCATTTTCGCCTTTTGCTGATAGTAAGTTTACAATCGCATGCCTTATCTCTTTATCTGATTTGGTCAATAATGCAATTTGTTCTTTCCCACTAGTTTTCTCGGCAATTTTCAGCAATGCATTCTTTACAGCATCTTCTTTCTCCTCTATCCAAGCATCAAGTACAAGTGCCTCATCCTCGTAGCTAAGATTCCTTAATACAATCCTTAACAGATCTGCTTTTATCCTGTCATGTTTATAAACATGCATTACTTCTTTCAGGAAATCCCGCATAAAATCATTAGTTTTCGGAATTGCCGCCAACTGTTCAATGATTTCTTTTAGAATTTTCACTTCTTCCTGATATGAGACAAGTTCCCACCAGCCCTCTGCATCAGGGGTTGCTTTAAAATCAAACGGACTAGAGTTCAACTCTCGGCGTATAGTTGCTTTTATATCTACTGAATGAGTGTTGTCACCTATCAATTTTATTGCTACTGGATATATCTGTTTTAGATGAGCTTTTCCGCCTAACAATTCAAGAGCCGTTCTCACGGCCTCTTTATGAGTCATAGTTTTTTGTAGTTTCTTCATGCGTACAAAGGTACGAAAAAAGCCGATCTGAACAAGACCGGCTGATCTACAAGGATCTATTTTTGATTTTATTTAACTATTGAATAACATTAACTAATACTTTTTCCCAATTGTAACTATAAGCCAATTCAAATATCTTCTAGAATCCTCGACTTATACAGAACTACTACGTGGAAACGAGAAGGTACGTTAGGATTGAATATGAGGATTGGGTTATTTAACCTTAATCCTCTAAGAACGGTAATCTTTCCTCAAATTCTTCACGACATACAAAACAATCTGTCTGTGTGTCTTCTGCCTTCACGATGTCTGGAATCTTTCTCTTGTAAGTCGCAAATGTTTTAAGATTCTCAATCTCTTCACGGCGTGCTTTACTGATAGCGGCAAACTCCTCTTCACGTTCTATGCCAAGGAAACGACGGCCTAAAAGGTTAGCAGCGATGCCAGTTGTGCTACTACCTGCAAAGGGGTCGAGTATCCATGCTCCGCTTTGAGTAGAAGCCAAGATGATACGGCTCAATAATCCTAACGGTTTTTGCGTTGGGTGCTTCGTGCACGTTTTCTCCCAGGGCGCAATAGCAGGCAAACGCCACACGTCTGTCATTTGCGTGTCGCCGTTGATATGCTTCATCAGCTCATAATTATAATAATGTGCAACTTTCTCTTTCTTTCGAGCCCAGATAATGAACTCCGTCGAGTACGTGAAATATCGGCAAGAAATGTTGGGCGGTGGATTTGTCTTGGCCCAAGTTATCACATTCAGAATCTTATAACCCAACTGCGTTAGGCAATTAGCCACACTGAATATATTATGGTATGTACCACTAATCCATATAGTGCCATTATCCTTCAATTTCTCTCTGCACAGAGATAACCATTTCAGATTAAAGGCATTGATATCTTCCTGAGACATACTTTTATCCCAGTCACCTTTATCCACGCAGACCACTTTTCCACTCTGCACACTAATGCCACCACTTGACAGAAAATAAGGAGGGTCAGCAAATATCATGTCGAACTTGAAGTTGAACTGCGGCAGCAACTCAAACGTATCACCACAAATCAAGTTGAAGTCGTGGTTGGGAGATTTGTAGTATGGTGTAATCATCCTTTTAAGCCAGCAATGAATGAACTAATATTTGTGAGATTATACACACTTGGAATGATGGAATACGCTTCTTGAAGTTTGTTCTTGGCACTATTCCATCCGATGCCGTCCGTAATCCAAACGAACTCAAAACCAGGAACGGAGTTAATCTTTGGAGCAATATCTGAATAAGAACGTGCTACCTCGTTTAACTTGCTGCCGCCGCCACTATAGAAATTTACTTCTATCAGATAGGTTTTATCTTTGGTCTCAATAACAAAGTCAAAGCGTTTCTCATCGTCACCAAGAACTTTTGTAATCTCAGGCCATTCGCTTGAATAAACCTCCTGACGATAATTAATGCCGTTCTTGTCAAGGATACGTGCTACCATCCCTTCCATTACATGTCCGCTTCGATTCTTGCGAGCATTCGTGTCCAGTCCAGTTTCTATGCCAAAAACATAATCAACAAGGTCGTTGATTTTCTTTGATTGGAATATCTCTGTCAATCCTGTATTATCAAGGAACTCCATTACACCATCAACTGACTCAAACAAAGAGTCAAGGACAACGCAATTCCCCAGACTATCAAGGACTTTTTTCTTGCCCTCGCTGCGAACTGCGATAAGGATGTCCATCACATTGAAAGCAGACTTATCACGTTTCCATATTGTTTCTACTGACTTTCGCATATCAGTAGCACCAATGAGGCTGTTCAGCATACAAAGGCTGAGCTTAATATCCTCTACGTTCTGTGAAATCTTATTGAAATCACAGAAGAAATCTAATGTCTGGTTTGTCTCTTGAAGTTGAGACATGAATAGATTGAAGTCCTTATTCATAGTTCTTAATCAATAGTTCGGTTAGCTTACCACGCTTCTCTGGATTCGCATTAATGGCTCGAGAAGCATAGACGCGATAAATTTTAAAGTCGGCATAAATATCTTCGAAGAATGTATCTTCTGGATTCTTGGCAGAGCAATCCGCATTACTGAGCATCCACTTCACGTTGGTCAACTCGTTGAGGCGAGCACAGAAATCACGCAGACGAATCTGCTCATCGTCGTTGAATTCCTCCTTGGCATAAGAGTTGAAACTTGATGTGGCATTCAACGGACGATATGGTGGGTCGAAATAGAAGAAGTTCAGTCCTTCACGCATTTCATCGGCAGTCCGTTCAAAATCGCCATTCAGTATTGTTACATCCACACGGTTCAACAACTCACTATCAGCAAGAATAGTGTCTGTGTTACATATCGTAGGATGAAGATTACGTCCAAAAGGAACATTGAACTTGCCTTTGCTGTTGACGCGATACAAGCCATTGAAACACGTGCGATTCAGAAACATCAGATACTTAGTGCGATCAACGTCATCAAGTACCGTTTCATTAAAGACTTTTCTCACATGAAGGAAATATGCCTTCTTTGCCTCTTCATCTGACTGTGAGAAATAATCATGCTCTAAAGCAGAAAGCCTGCGTATAAGTTCATCTGGTTGCTCCTTGATGATGCGATAGGCCGTCACCAAATGCGGATTGATGTCGTTAATGACTGCATGGGTAATATTAGGAAACTTGCGGAGCATGTGAAACAACATCGCTCCACCACCCACGAATGGCTCTATATAGGTAAATTCCTGCCCTTGCAATTCGCTAGGCAGATGTTCATCGAGTTGTGTTAAGAGTTGTCCTTTGCCTCCAGCCCATTTCAAGAAAGGCTTTGCTTCTGTACTCATCGTTCTTTTTGCCTTTAGGCGTGGACAAAAAGAAAGCGCACCTCCTCCGTTTTCCAACTCCAGACAAAGGCAGTCCACCACAGAAGCCCATACAGAGAGAAGGAAAGGAAGGGGTACGCCTATACAGGATAGGCGTATCCGCATTCCCCGAGCCCCTCTGTATAAAATGTTTGGTGGACTTTTTATGTCTGAGGTCTCTTCGAATTTAGATACTGCTATCTAATTTTCCACGATGTCATTTTGCGCTCCTGATGAGTATCAAAAGCGGTGCAAAGATAGTCATTTTCTTGCGAAAACTATCAGCACTTACTCTTATTTTTCATCTTTCACGCTGAATTCTGTTTCTATGTAGTCAGAATCGTCCAGCACAATCTCGCATTTTCGGTACATCTGCCTCACTCGTTCAATGGCATCCTCTTTATCTGACGCCTCCACTTCTACGATGCGGCTTAGCACCTCTAAAACTTCTATGCTGTACTTCTTCATACAAGTTACAAAATTAGCACAAATACAAGAGAAAAACACCAATAGATCAAAAGTTAACAAAATAGATCAAAATAGATCAAATACATTTGCCTGTATCATAAAGATCTTCTACCTTCGCGGCAAAAAATGAGTAATCCTGCGTTTATGTCTGTCTGCATAGTAGGTGACAGACGACAGATGAGGTCGCTGTATGGAAAGATGCTGCGACTACAGAACAGAAAAAAGCCACTGGTAGAGAACGGATTCTATTATCCAAAACGATGGTTGGGCAACTTGGTAACGAGACTGGGAGCAGACTGGCATGAGGTATATTGTCGAGGCACGTGGGACAACCTGAAGCTGGACCGCAAATCGCTGTATTTCTTTACGGAAACGGCATGGCATGCACCTTTTGAGGTTTTGCAATTGATTCAGAAGGTGTATCCTGGGCTGGAGATATATTTCTCTGCTGAGGGTGATGGCTGGGATACTTATCTGACGAACGACAAGGAAGGGCGTTTCTTTACCAGTCGCTTTGAACTTGATATGCCTCCCGAGAATGACTATTACGATACTATCGAGGAGGTGGCAGAGCGAATAGGTGCGTACATCGGTCGTCACGTAGAACCAACCAAAGAAGGAGTCTATGCCGCCATCGATGCTTTTGACGAGACGAACGATGACATGGATGCGTATATCAACCTGAAGGTGTTCGAGGTGGTGACGTTAAGCGAAGTGTTATAACGTCACACCGTGCCTGGCACTTCGTGATGTGATGACCATCTGTGATGCTGATGGGAGTGGTTACTCGTGCATGTTTTGTGCGTGGCGTGCATCGACTACCTTAACCGTGTCGCCCTCGATAATGAAGGCTTAGTACCATTTGTCAGTGAAAAACAGATACCAGTCCCTTCACCCCGTTTTGCCTATAAAATTACGCAATAATCTGATATATTGGGAAGAAATTCACTCAAAAACTTGTTTTTTTGAAAAATTGTTCTTACCTTTGCAAACGAAAGGAAAAGACTTCCTCCCGCTGAAATGAAAGAGTAGCACCGTAATCGGGTTAGCAAATCAGTTCAGCGGTTTTTTATTTCCTCAAGTTTTGTATTTCTGCATCAAACATTTCTTGATCAATAATGGCGTAAGGTTTGAAGACCCCTGTGTTTTTAATTTTGCGAATGCAGAGATAGAACTTGACACCCCACTGACGACTATAATAAGCAAAGTATGCTGTCTCAGGGTGCTTACCAGGTATAACCTCGCGCCAGCCTTCATATTTGGCTTTCTCAATAAATCCTCGAATATCTTGAGCCAACTTGTTCTTAATGGCATTAAAACGATTATTCTGCGTGTTCTTACTAACGATTGTTTTCAAGTCCGACTTGGTTATTTCCACATCCATAGTTATACCATTGGTAATGGTAAAGCGCAAGGGTTTATCACGCAAAGCATCAGCCATCAACATGGTTTCTTCACGCAGTCTGCGACTTTCGTTATAATATTCTTCTTCTGTCCTTTCCATAATTGAATTGCAAAGGTAGCACTTTTCTCCCAATCTACCAAAGCCTTTGCGTAACAAATATCGACACCTTTTCTAAACCTCTCGAATTCGAGGGGTTTAGAAAATTGGATTATGTATTACCGTGGCTGTCACCCTGTGACCGGAAATCTTTTTATACACTTTGTGTATATGCAATTTAGGCCTGAAAATAGTTTGAAAAATGTTTGGTGGATTGTGAAAAAGTGTGTAAATTTGCTGCCGTTTCTTGAAATTATGTAAAATAAGCAATGCTGCAACAAAGAAAGAACATATCAACACTGTTACCGCTCCAGAGCAAAGAAAGCTTTGGGGGCTTCTGCTATGTTCATACGACAAACACGATGAGTATTGCAGAACGTGACTGGTACACAAACACTTTCCAACGAACATCATTAAAAAGGAAATCTGATAGGATGGCATAGATGCAGCCGGACTTCAGAGCATAAGAGATAGCGAGACCGTTGGAAAGAACTTACCAAACTTTCCAACGGTTTTTCGTTACAGTATTAACCGCGCAGCAATGCGCACTAAAGAAGATTGAGAAATGAAGAAAATAAAAATATTGAGGTACAATGACCTCGGAGATTTGATGTACCTGACCCATGAGCACCATTTGAACGGTGTGGTGGTAGATGATGCGGCTCTTGAAGTAATGCTCCGCATAGAGAAAACCATGCAGCGGCTGGAGGCGATGGGCGATGACGAGCAGCGTTGGCTCTGGATAGAACTCAAAGCGCCAGGCAAGCGTAATCGTTGGGAAGAGGCCGATGAGAATGGCAATTACTGGTATCAGGTGTTTACGGCTAACTATGAAGGCTTCCACTACATGATTATCAGAAACCGTGAAAGGCGATATATCGACCTAAGAAGTGCCAGATACGTTGGAGACGAGCGAAAGCCTGATGTCTGGCATGGGAATGTATCTAAGTCTCTGCTGAAACTCGAGAAGTACATTACGGCATTGGTAGATAACATCTGTGAGAATCCCAACGACTATAACAACTACGTCGAGGAACATCTTCCCTATTCAAAACGCGACGGAGTCATCAAGCGTGCAGACCTGAACCGTATCTGCCCTGTTTATAGAACATTCGATGATTCAGAGCGAGTGGTGGATATCGTAACAAAGATGAACAACTTGCCTTTGTGGACGGCAGATAAGATGACGCTCAGAACTTACATTCATTTCTGGCGCCTGCTCTATGAGACTTATCGGACCAAGGATGAATATCGTCCTGAACCTAAGTCGGAATTCGCAGACAAAACGGACGAGGAAATCTTCGTGCGCTATAATAGTAAGGGAAGAGAAATTGCAGGACTTGATCTCGACAGCGAGCAGGATTACCAGAAGTGGGAGGGTGAAAACAGCTCTTTCCATTGCATGGATGTAGCATATGCAAGAATACATCTCCATCCTTGGAAAAAGGATGGCCGATGGGGCGAGAATGTACCTGTTGCCGAAGGACAGTGGTATTTCACCTTGACTTTTAGCGTCTATGGCTATTCCAATGATGTGGTTAACATGCTTGAGGCATTGTGTGATGCAGGAATCGGTGTCGTATGCAATGAGTCTGCGCGACTGCTCCGGATGGCACAGGAAACTGACTATGTCGGCATTACTCCTGGAGCAGACAAATATGCTCATAACGAAAAGATAGGCAATGAAATCACACTTCCCTGTGTAGACAATGACATTACTGCAGAACAAATTGCAGATATCATCGCGGCTGCAGAATGGGAGCCACAGAAACAAGTAAAACCAATTAACAATAGAGAGCAATGAGAATACAATACATGAGTGACCTCCATATGGAGTTGTGGGATAATTCGCGGTATATAAAGGCGAATGAGTTTGATGCAGTGGGCGATGTCTTGGTGCTCGCAGGTGACACGTTCTACCTGCGGGACATCATTGCCCCACAAAAGAAATTCTGGAACTGGGCATCGAAGAACTTCCGGCAGGTATTGCTTGTGCCTGGCAATCACGAGTTCTACAGCAATGGCGACGTGACTGAACGTGGTGATAGTTGGCAATGGATGTTTCGCGAGAATGTGGGCTACTATTACAACAAGGTGGTGCGCATTGATGACACAGACTTTGTCCTCACAACGCTATGGTCAAGAATACCAGAACCTGACATGTATCTCGTTCAGCGAGGAATGAATGATTTCCACCAGATTCTGTATGCTGGCAGACGATTCACTCCCGACGACTTTAATTTAGAGCATGAGAAGTGCCTGGCTTTCCTAAAGCAGGCCGTTGAGGAAAGTACCGCCAAGCATATCGTTGTAGTGACCCATCATCTGCCGACATTGAAAGTAGTTGCTCCTCAACATAAGGGTTCTGCCCTAAACGGAGCCTTCGCCACAGAACTTGGAAACTATATTGTCGACAGTCGAATAGACGCCTGGATTTATGGTCACTCGCATACGAACATCGACACCACAATTGGTAACACCCGAATCGTGTGCAACCAACTAGGCTACGTGTATTACAATGAACATATTACAAACGGATTTGAACCCAATAAAGTAATAGAGATTTAAGAAAAGCCCTCACTTTCTCACATCACACCGTGCCTGGCACTCCGTGACCCTGTGAAAAAACATGTACCAATCCCTAGTTCATTAAATCATTTAAGTATATTCTTTATGTCTATCATTTGCTGAATCTCTGGTCTATCCAGCATTCTCTTCAAATCATCCTCATTTACCGTAAGATAAACCTTTCCCATGACTCCAATCGATACAGGAATGAACATATCATTATAGACCAATATGCCTGAAGTATAGAAGGTGTGCTCACGAACGATGAAATTACGTTGTAGGTACTCGTCAATGACGTTTAACGCAGCCATAGTACCTATAGTAGCATACTCAGCAGTCAACGGATTGCTGGTAAGTTCATGGTCCACCGTTTTCAATGCCATGTTCTTCACGGCATCATAATGGGCCATCCTATCAGGCTTTGTCATTGACAATGCAACCAACAAAGCCACGACAACGAATGCGACTATTATCAGAATCCTTTTTATCATCTTTTGCAAAAGTACAAAAAATCCGCCTAATACCAATAGCCGGATGCATTTTTTTGTTTTTAAAATGCGTAGTTACATAGTAACATAGTGAGACAGGACTGCCTCCGGGGTTCATAACAATTGTAAAACTGCCTCTGAATCACAGGGACTGGTACCTGTTTCATGGTGCCAAGCACCTTGTGACTCATCATCTCAACTTTATTTGTTTCCAACGATTGCCCAGCGCAGGCGAAGCATTCTCCGTTGGAGTCTGACTCTTTCCGTTAGCCACAATGCTCTTACGCTTTACTTGAGTGAAACAGGAACCAGTCCCCCTGGTTCTTGTTACGTTGTCTATAATGGTGAAGCTGTTGTCGTTAACGCCATGAATCAAACGCGAAAAGAGATAGAAACCATTATAAACGAATTAAAGCCATAGGTACTCGACCTACGGCTTTATATAACATAGACGGTTGCGGAGCTTGATGTTATCGCGCCTATATGCCGCTCGGTTTGGTTTGCCAAGACGCTCGCCTAGCGAGAACTCTCATCCGTGTGCAAAGATACGCACTTTATTTGTAACTTCCAAATTTTTCGCATCTTTTTCTTAATAATCGACTGACTCAGGAGCTCCCTCATGTGCCATTCCTCTTGTGTCACAATTGCTCAACCACCACTTTGTCGGCGGGCAACCAGTCAACGCTGTCGAGCTGTTCTTTGCTGAGCCAACGTGCAGCCTTATGCTCCTTTAGCGTCAGCGAGCCACTCTCCACATGACACCAAAAACAATGCATGGTAAGACTAAACTGCGGGTAATCATATTCTACGGTTTGCACCAGCCGTTCCACCACGATTCTCGTTTCCAGTTCCTCCCAAATCTCACGCTTCAAAGCCTCCTCAGGCGTCTCTCCATCTTCTATCTTTCCGCCAGGGAATTCCCATCCGTCCTTGCCTTCCAGGCGAGCCTGCTCTCGCTCGGCATAGCTGATGCAAGCATCGCTCTGTCCTCGCTTACCCGCAGCCTTGTAGTCGCCATATCCTCGCTGAGTGGCGAAGATACGGCCTTCGTCATCGTGTATGATTGCAGCTACGACTTCTATTTGTTTCATTATGTCACGCTGTAATACCAGTACGTATTACGTCTCGGTAGAGTATTGTGTCTTCCTCCTCCGACATCAATACAGGCTCAATAAGCAGACTCACTTTATCTACATCGTGCCATAAATCGGCCGATAGTTCCAACCAATCCTCGTCTTTAAGACTTGGCAGGATTACAGCCACATCAATATCGCTCCAAGGATTAGCTGTACCCTTGGAGTAAGAACCGAACAGATAGACTTTCGGCTCGCAGTCAAACCGTGACGAAATCACTTCTTTGTATCGTCGGACGAGACTGAGGGCTTCGTCTCTTGTGAGCACTTTTGGAGTATCCATTGTCTAAACTTTTTGGTTTCGTCGATAAGATAGGAGCTGCCTTTTTCGTTGAGCATACGCGCAACCTGGCTCTACCGCTGCAAAGATATGAAAAATAGCTGAGACTTAAAAGCATTTGCTAGTTTTTTTATTCTCACTCATCACACCGTGTCTGTCATTGTCTTTTTATTTCTGCATCTACCACATACATATCGCCATCTGCATCAACCAGGACATTGCGAGGGACGACATCCCAAACGAGGTATGTTCCGTTGGAGTATCGGCCTTCGTCGTTTTCTTTGGTAAAGCCTAAGGCAGACATATAGGTGTCTATCATAATTTGCGTGGCGGGCTGGGCTTTACAGATTCGCTCTTGCTCTATTATTTTGGGTTAGGGGGGACTGTTAGGATGTGTTTGGATGCTTTGATTGAAAAGTAACACCGTGCCTGGCATCCCGTGACCTTTTGTGTAACACCGTGCCTGGCACTCCGTGACCCTGGCACCCCGTGACCTTATATTTGTTACCTCTATTCTGCTTCAGGAATATCGCTCCACTTTGTGGTGTAGCTGGGACTGCGGAAGTCGTGCTTGATGCTGTCACGGAATACGCCAGCCTTACCTTTTCCGTCTTTAGCTGTATATTGTTGCGCGCCAAGCACGATGGTTTCGCTTCCGTTTTTTCGATTGATGCGGTCGATGGCTTCGTCAAGCCTGCGTTTCTTCTCGTACTTCTCAGAATCGTAGTCGATGAAGTTGGTCTGGACGGCAGAATCAGGGCAGATGCCAGCCACGATGACGCCTGCACGCTTGTATTGATAGCCCTGCTGGAATATCCTCTGGGTGCAGCGTAGTGAGCATTGCACGATGTCCTGAGTTGAGCTGGTGGGTGTCAGCAAACATTCCTGCGCCCAGTTCCAATATTGAGGCAAGTCCTCGCGGAAGTGGTTGGTATCGATGAACACACTTACAATGGCTGCTGCTGATTGTTGCTTGCGCAGCTTCTCTGCACAATGGGCCGCAAAGTTGCTGATGCTGGTGCGTAAGGTCTCAAAGTCGGAAACCATGTTGGGGAAGCTTCTGCTGGTGCAGATGCTCTTCTTCTTGCTCATATCCTCCAGTGGCACACAGTCGTCACCGTTCAGCTCTCGCCACGTGCGCTCCACCACCACATTGAACGAAAGCCGAACCCAACTTCTCGTCAAAGAAGCGAAGTCGTAGGCTGTCTGCACACCCACAGCCTGCAGTCGTTTGGTATATTGTCTGCCAATGCCCCACACTTCGTCTATGGGATAGAGCTTCAGGGCCTTGATGCGCTTCTCGTCAGTATCGATATAGCAACAATGGTTGTAGCCAGCATAGTGTTTGGCATAGTGGCTCGCCATCTTTGCCAAGGTCTTTGTAGGGCCAATACCAATGCTCACAGGCATTCCCGTAGCGTGCTTGATGGTCTTGTGCAGTTGTTCGCCCCATGCTTTCAGGTCGAGGTGCTCCATACCTTGCAGCATACAGAATCCCTCGTCGATGCTATAGCGGTAGAACTCCGGCACCTCTTGGCGAACCAGCGACATCACCCTGTCCGTCATGTCGAGATAGAGCTCATAGTTCGAAGAAAAGACCGCAATCTCCTGACCAGGAAACAAGTCTTTCAGTTGGAAATACGGCGTACCAGCCTTGATGCCAAGTTTCTTTGCTTCGTTCGAGCGTGCCACCACACAACCGTCATTGTTGGATAGTACAACGACGGGCTTTCCGTTGAGGTCGGGCCTGAACACACGCTCGCAACTCACGAAGCAGTTATCACAATCTACTATGGCAAACAATAGCTATTCCTCCAGTCTCTGATGGTAAAAATGACCTTTCCCCAGACAGAAAACTCGTCTGAGGAATCGATGATAAACGGCTTGAAATCCTTATTGGCAGGCACCAAGCGGATAAAGCCCTGGTCGTGTGTTGAGGTATCGAGATACTTCACCGTAAACCCGCCATTGACATAGGCAGCCACGATGTTGCCATGCACCATCTCTTCTGCCTTATCCACCAAGCACAAGTCGCCATCGAAGATGCCAGCATCCTTCATCGAGTCGCCTTTCACCCTGACAAAGAAGGTGCTTTCAGGGTGCTTGATGAAGTCGCGGTTAAAGTCCAATCTATCAGCAGGATAGTCGCTCGTGATGGGGAATCCGGCAGCTATCGCATCGTACATCGGCAACTCCAGCTTCGTCGATACATCCGCTTTTCTTATCTCTGGTTCATTCATATAAGTATATTCTTTATCATTTTTTGCAAAAGTACAAAAAATCCGCCTAATACCAATAGGCGGATGCTTTTTTTTTTGTTTCTAAAATGCCATAGTTACATAGTATCATAGTAACTTAATGTTTGTTCGTTTCTGCGGGATCTTATACCTTCGCAGCAAAAAGACACATGGAGAAAAAATGGATTAAGACGGAGCAGATGATAACTTTTATTAAAAACATTTGCAAATTTAGGGATTTTTCCCTACTTTTGCACTCAAATAGAATAAGATATGGGCGTAACATACGATACCACTGAGAAGAAATTCATCTTTGATTTTGAACATGATGGTGCTGATGACATTGTAAGTCTTACTGGCAGCGGTTATCAAGTTGAGGCATTTGGTAGGTGCTTCTACTATGGTTATGAATTCTCTGATCAGGTGGATGGACCTGTTCGTAGCGCATTCATTAAGTATGTCAAGTTTACTGAAGAATTGCAAGATACGCCCGACTTAACCAATTTCATCAAGAAAGCTATCGATAACCTGGGCAAACAGATTGACTTATACGACTACAATCTGGTTGTCATGCCCGAATCCTCCAGTAAGGTTAATCAGTATATGCTCCGTTATATCTATCGATTCGCACAGCCTACGTTAAGAAAGATGGAACTCGTCAAGGCTTTGCCTGCAAGCATATCGTTTGATATGGATGCCTATGAACAGTCATATCTGAATGATGTGTTGGAAAATGGACGCCCACGTTATACACAGGCTCAGAAAGAAGAAGCCAAGAAGTCTATCAATGACATGCTTGACCTTATCCATCAGAAAGATTATTTCACGATAGCCAAGGATGTCAAGAAGAGTCGCTTCCGTCCTTATATGATGAACTTTCTTAAGTTCGCTTCTCAAGAGGACGAAGAGTTGTGTTCAAAGATTCGCCAGCAAAACGTTTTGGTGATAGATGACGTAACCACTAGTGGTTCAACGTTGAATGAGGTCCTGCGTACACTCCGAATCCTGAATGAAGATAACGACATCACCATCTTCAGTCTCATCGGTCGCAAGGATTTGATGGTCGAATCACTATAAGGACTTTCTTGGAATTAGGTGAAATTAGAAAGGTCTCCCCGTGCCCCTTCTTATTGTTTCACCTTCGTCATATTTTTTTATACTAGCGTATGTTCGTCGAAGTATTGCTGGACGTCGTCCTTATAGGAGTCGGAGATGGGGATGTATTCGTCGCCGAAGACGATGCGGAAGCGGTCTATCTGTTCGACCTTGGGCATGTGGACGATGTAAGAGCGATGGGTGCGCAGGAACTCGGGACGGGGCAGATAGTCTTCGAGTTTCTTCATACTCATAAGCGACATGATGCGCTGTCCGTCAGCGAGATGGATGCGGACGTAGTCCTTAAGGCCTTCGATGAAGAGGATGTCGTCGAGGGCGATGCGCTGCAGCTTGTATTCGCTCTTGACATACATGAAGCGGTCGGTGGCGCAGGCTTGCTGGCGACGCACGAGGCTGAACCACTCGAGGGCTTTGTTGGAGGCGCGCAGGAAGTCGTCGTAGGAGATGGGTTTCAGCAGATAGTCGAGGGCTGAAACCTTATAGCCTTCGATGGCGTATTGCTGGAAGGCGGTGGTGAAGATGACCTTGGTGTCGGGGGGGAGTATCTTGGCAAACTCGATGCCTGAGAGTTCGGGCATCTGGATGTCGAGAAACAGGAGCTGGGCGGGCTGGTCGCGCAACTGCTTCATGGCCTCGATGGCTGAGCCATAGGTGCCGATAAGGTTGAGAAACGGGGTTTTCTCTGCGTAGCTTTTGAGCAGACCTGCTGCCAAGGGCTCGTCGTCGATAATCGCGCAATTCAGGATCATTTGACTATTGGACAATTTAGTGTTTTACAATTGGATAGTGATTTTAGAGTGATAGGTCTTGCCATCGTCGCTGACGCCTCGCTGCCACTGGTAACGGCCAGGGTAGGAGAGGTCGAGACGGCGCTGCACCTGCTGGAGTCCGATGCCATGACCGCTGCGGTCGCTGGCGGTCTTGGGATGGTTGGAATTCTCGATGTCGCAGGTGATGGTATGGTCGCTGGCCTCCAAGCGGATGTGGATGAACGAGGGCTCGGTGGGGCTGATGCCGTGTTTGAAGGCATTCTCGACGAGCGAGATGAATATCATAGGCGCTATCGCTAGTTGAGAGTTGATAACTGATAGTTGATAGTTGATATCAACGGAGTCGGGGATGCGGATGCGCATCAGCTTGATGTAGTTCTCAAGGAATTCGGCCTCGTCCTTCAGGGGAACGGTGGGCTGCTGGTTGTCATAGAGGATATGGCGCAGCATGCGCGAGAGTTCCTGAATGGCTTCCTGCGCCTTGGCAGCATCGAAAGCGGTGAGCGCATAGATGTTGTTGAGGGTGTTGAGCAGGAAGTGGGGATTGATTTGCGAGCGCAGATTGCTCAGCTCGGCCTGGGTGCGAGCGGTCTCGGCATCCTTGCGAGCGGTTTCTGCCTTCTGCCAGCGCAGTGCCAAGACAATGGCAGTGGCGATGGCAGCGGCAATGGCCAGATTGGTGATGTCGCGCAGGATGAACAGCAGGATATCGAACAATCGGGGCTCGATGGGACCGGGGCGATGGTCGCCGAACATGCTGCGGGTGAAGCCTACCCAATAGTGCAGGAAGACGCCCAAGGCAATGACCATGACGATGTTGAACAGCCAATAGTAGCGGTGCTTGTCCGTCACGAAATAGCGGGGCGTGAGCCACAGGTAGTTGGTATAGAACACCACCATCATGAGGAAGGGCGACATGCTGGCCATGAGGTATTGCAGCAGACTGAAACTGCCGAAACGGCTGATGAACGTCAGGGGCAACAGAAACAGCAGAACCCAGACGGCTACATGAACCAGGATGACGGTGCGCTTACTCATGACGGATGGCTTCGATAGGATCCATATTGGCTGCCTTCTGGGCAGGAATGTAACCAAACAGTACGCCAATGAAGACGCAGACCAGGAACGACACGTAGATAGACCATGCAGGAACGCTGGAAGGCATGCCGAAAGAGCCGAGGGCCGCACTGGCCGAACAGCCTACAAGGATGCCGATGAGTCCACCCGTGACGGAGATGAGCACGGACTCGATGAGGAACTGGAACGAGATGACGGGACCGGTGGCTCCGACAGCCATGCGCAGACCAATCTCCTTGGTGCGCTCCGTAACCGAGACGAGCATGATGTTCATGATGCCGATACCAGCCACCAACAGCGAGAAGGCTGCTGCTACGACGAGGATGAGGGTGACAGTATCCATCGTAGAGGACATGGTTTCCATCATCTCAGCCTGCGAACGGATGGTGAAATCGTCGGCAGCTTCGCCCTTGAGCTTATGGTTGTCGCGCAACATCTGGGTCAACTCCTCGATGGCTGCATCAGAGAGCTCCTCGGTAATGGCCGAGCAGATGATGCTGGAGAACCACGTCTGGGCGGCAATACGCTTCATGACGGTGGTGTAGGGGGCAATGATGACATTGTCCTGGTCCATGCCCCACGAGTTGTAGCCCTTCGACTTCAGCACACCGATGACGCGCATGGGGATGCTCTTGAAGCGGATGGTCTTGCCAATGGGGTCGACATTGTCGCCAAAGAGTTCCTTGACAATCGTGGCACCCACCACGCACACCTTGGCAGCTTTCTTGATGTCTTCGTCGGTGAAGCAATCGCCTTCCTCGATGGTCCACAGCTTGATGTCGAGATAATCGGTAGACTCACCATACATGGAGGTGTTGGTATTGTTGTTGCCATAGATGACCTGACCACTGGCAGTGACTTCTGGAGACACCTTGGTGACAAACTTCTTCTCGCGAAGGATGCGCTCATAGTCGGCCATCTTCAAAGTCTGCATGGCCGAGGGGTCCTGGCGCACACCACCACGCATATCGGCTCCTGGACGGATGGTCAGCAGGTTGGTGCCCATGGTGGAAAGCTCCTTGCGGATGCTCTCCTTCGAGCCTTGTCCGATGGCCATCATGATGATGACCGCTGCCACGCCGATGATGATACCCAGCATGGAGAGGAAGCTGCGCATCTTGTTGTTGGCTACAGCCTTGAGGCTTACTTTAAATAGATTCGTTATGTTCATCTTATTCTTTGAATTTTAAACTTTGAACTTTGAGCTTTGTGATTTGACTTATCCCTTCTTATACCCTTTAAAAGTAATCATAAAGTTCAAAGGTCAAATCTCAAAGTTCAAAGGATTAATCATCCTGCGGCATTGGCAGGGCTGCCAGGGCTTCTGCAGCCGACTTGATATTGGTATTGATGGTGTCCTCGCGAATCTTGCCATCGCGCAGATTGATGTTGCGTGAGGCATATTCGGCAATCTCAGGGTTGTGGGTCACGAAGATGATGGTGTGGCCCTGCTTGTAAAGCTCCTGGAAGAGCACTAGCATCTCGAAAGAGGTGTGGGTGTCGAGGTTACCAGTGGCCTCGTCGGCCAACAGCACAGCGGGCTCATTGACCAAGGCACGGGCGATGGCTACACGCTGCATCTGACCACCAGACATCTGATTGGACTTGTGCATCAAACGGTCGCCCAGACCGACGGCCTGCAGCGCCTTGATGGCTGCACGGCGACGCTGGCGAGCATCGTACTTAGAGTTGTACATCAGGGGCAGTTCCACATTCTCTACAGCGGTGGTCTTGGGCAACAGGTTGTAGTTCTGGAACACGAAGCCAATCTTCTGGTTGCGCAGATGGGCACGCTGCGTCTTCGACATGGTGCTGACGGGAACACCGTCGAGCAGATACTCGCCAGAGGTGGGGGTGTCCAGACAGCCCAGCTGGTTGAGCAGCGTAGACTTGCCAGAACCGGAGGTTCCCTGGATGGTGACAAACTCGCCCTCGTAAATCTTGAACGAGACACCACGCAAGGCCTTCACCGTTTCGGAGCCCACCTGGAAGTAGCGCTTTACGTTTTGTAGTTCGATGACTACCTTTCTATTATTTTCTTCCATCTTACTTCTTCCTTCTTCCTTCTTACTTCTTTCCTCTTACTTCTTCTGCTGGTTCTGCTGATTACGGTTGTTACGCGGACGTGGCATGAAGGGGTTCTGAGTCTGCTGGCCTGCATCCTCCATATCGCCGCCACTCAGGGTGAAGTCGACAAGAACCTCAGTGCCTTCGCTGAGACCGCTGACAATCTCTGTCATCATACCATTGGAGGTGCCTGGCTCAACGACGTGGGCTTTGAAGACATTGTCCTTCAGTGTCCAAACCTTGGCAGGAGCCTCTACGTCCTCAATCTTCTGGTCCTTGGAAAGCAAGGCCTCGTTGGGAGTGAAGCGCAGAGCCTTGGAGGGAATGGCAAGAACATTGTTCTTCTCGAAAGTGTAGATGGTGACATTGGCTGTGAGACCGGGCTTCAGCTTCAGGTCGTTGTTGGGGGCAGAGATGACTACCTCGTAGGTAACGACATTGCTGGAAGTGGTGGCCTGCTGGCGAACCTGAGTAACCTTACCCTCGAAATGATCGTCGGGGAAAGCATCGACAGTGAAGCTGACGCGCTGACCTTCCTGTACACCACCGATGTCGGCCTCGTCGATATCAGCAATCACGCGCATATCTGTCAAGTCCTGGGCGATGGTGAAGAGCTCTGGGGTATTGAAAGAGGCAGCAACGGTCTGGCCTTCCTCAACGGCTTTGGAGAGTACCACGCCATCGATAGGCGAGGTGATGGTGGCATAGCCCAGATTGGTCTCGGCCTTGCGAACACTCTCGCGAGAAGATGCAACGGTCTGACGGGCTTTCTCATAGCTCAGACGGGCGCTCTCGAATTCGTCGGCACTAACCAGTCCCTTGTCGTGCAGGGTCTTATAGCGGTTGAAATTGGACTGCTCGTAATTCAGCGTGCTCTGTGCTGAGGTGAGGTCGGCACGTGAACGGTTCAACTCGCTGATGAGGTTGGTCTTGTCGAGTTCGGCAATGACCTGACCTTTCTTGACGATGGAGTTGTAATCGACATACAACTTGGCAACGATACCGCTGACCTGCGTACCTACGGTAACGCTGGTGACGGGCTCGATAGTACCTGTGGCGGTGATGCTGGTGTGGATGTCCTGACGCTCCACTTTCGCGGTTTCAAACTCTACTTTCTGTTCTTTCTTGCCACCTGAAAGGAACCAGATGACGAGGATAACGATAACGATGGCAGCTGCGCCATACCAAACTTTCTTGTTCTTCATATCTTTAAATATTCATTGTTTCACCTTGATAAAATTTCAAAAGCTGCTGCTTGAGAATGGTCGTGTACTTTGACTGCAGCTTGCTCTGCTGGGCTTGCAGAAGAGACACCTTGCCATTCAATAGCTCGACGATGTTCTTCAGTCCCAGATTGAACTGCTCCTGCAACAGGTCGTAGCTCTGCTGTTCGCTCTCAACGGTAGCTGAGGCAGCGCGGAACTTCTCCTGATTGGTCTGGGCATCGAGCCAGAATCCCTCGATAGTGGAGTAGAGCTTCTTCTGCTGGTCTTGCTGGTCGAGCAAAGCCTGTTCGTGCTGAATCTTGGCCTTGTTGACAGCTGTTCTGGCCTTGCGCTGGTCGAAGATGGGAATGCTGATGCCAATACCTGCAGAAGCATCGAAATTGGTCTTCATCTGCTCGCCCCATTTGTTAGAATTGTTCGACGTGGTGCTGGTGCCTACGCCACCCGTCATGCTGAGGGTGGGCAGATAACCGGCACGGGCTATCTTCAGCTGAACATCGCTAGCCTGCAGAGCCAATTCGGTGTTCTTGATTTCAGGACGCAGGGTGAGCGCTTGTTCGTAAACATTCATCACGGAAGGAATGCTGGCAAGGGCCTGCTGGTCGCTGGCAGTAGGCATGGCAACATCGAAGGCTTGTTCGCCCGTAATCTCCAGCAACTGCTTCAGCTGGAGCTTGTAATTGGCGAGATTGCTCTCGGCTTCCACCAGATTATATTCTTCCATGGCGCGCTGGGCAGAGAGCTGGGCAAGGTCGGCTTTCGACATCTTGCCGACGTTGACCATTTCCTGTCCGCGCTCCTCGTTCTTCTTGCTGGCTTCCAGACTTTCACGATTGACGCCGATAGCCTCGTTCATATAAAGAATCTGAACATAGAGCTGGGCAATCTGTTCCTGAATAGAGTTGGCGCTCTGTTCTATCTTCAACTCAGCCTGTTCCTCGCTCAACTTATTGGCCTTTACCTGGTTGTGGTTCTGATTGCCATTCCAGAGAGTCCATGAGGCATTGATGCCATACGTACCATTATAATAGGTCTTAGTGACCGAACTATTAACGGTACCATTACTTACTGTGGCCATGCCTGAACTCTGCCAGGGGCGATAGCCAAAGCTTTGATTGCTGGACGCTGACAGCGAAGGGAACAGAGCGGCTTGTGACTGCTTGCGCGTCTCTGTAGCTGTCTGCTTGGTCAAATGAGCCTGTTTCAGCGTGATGCTGTTCTGCATGGCGTAATCGATGCACTCTCTGAGTGTCCACTTCTCTTGAGCAGACATGGAGAGGCTTATCATCGTCGCCAAAATCAATAATCCTTTTTTCATATCTCTAAAAAACTATATTTTCACGATACAAAGGTAGATATTATCGACGAAATAGAAAAATTAGTTAGACGTTTATTGCCCGTTAGTAGAAATAAATAGCCAAATCCTCGATAAGATTCCTTGATTTATAGACATTTTAACATTGATAACGTTCGAGTTAATGTTCTTGAATTATTTGCTACTCTGCCGTTTTTTTGCTATCTTTGCACTCAGAAAAAGAAACATGGGGTCGTGCCGGTTCGATCGGGATACTCATCAAATTAAATCGAAAACCGAGCAGACTTCGCTTGTCGATGGCGGGCCACGTTATAGCTGAAAGGCCGGTGGATTACAAAGACAGTGAGCACTCAAATCTTGTAACACAGGAGTTTTCATCACATCACTGGGCGGCCCCTTTCTTTTTTAGTTTACAGTTTATAGATTATAGTTTACAGAGATTATGTTTTCCGGAATTATTGAGGAATTTGCTACCGTTGTAGCAATCGAGAAAGACAGAGATAATATAGACTTCACGCTTCGCTGTTCGTTTGTCGACGAGCTGGGAATAGACCAGAGTGTGGCGCATAATGGCGTGTGTCTGACCGTGGTAAAGATAGAGAACGGGACCTACACCGTGACAGCCATGAAAGAAACGCTGGAGCGCACCAATCTGGGACTGCTGAAAGTGGGCGACAAGGTGAATGTGGAGCGGTCGATGCTGATGAACGGACGACTGGACGGACACATTGTACAGGGACACGTGGACGAGACGGCTCGATGCATAGCCTTGGAGGACGCTAATGGTTCGACATACTTTACCTTTGAATATAAAGAAAACCGCGAAATGGCACGCAATGGCTATTTCACGGTGGATAAGGGTTCGGTAACGGTAAACGGTGTGTCGCTGACCGTTTGCAATCCTACCTCAAATTCATTTCAGGTTGCTATCATCCCTTACACTTTCGAACACACCAACTTCTGTGACATCCGCGTAGGGAGTGTCGTCAACCTCGAGTTCGATATCCTCGGAAAGTACATCGCTCGTCTCAGTCAGCTCTGATGGTGAAGATTCGTCTTCGTCGTCAGATGACTTGTGGCGACGACGATACCACCAGTAAACCAGACCTGCAACGAGGAGAAGGAGAAGGAAATAGACAATGAAGGAGGTGAAAGAGTAGGGTACTACCACCTCGATGGTTCGGATGTCGTAATTCTCGGGTGACTCCAACAAGAAAGCTTTTACCTTGAACTGATAGGTTCCGCCTGACAGATTGCTGTAGGTGGCCATACGGTCTTTGCCTGCATTCTGCCACTCGTCGTCATAGCCTTCCAACATGTATTGGTAGTGGATACGATGCTGGAATTGATAGTTGAGGGCGGCAAAGCGGAAGGCGAAGGTGCTGTTGGCATCAGGAAGCTTAACACTTTTGCTCTCAGGCACATAGTAGTCGAAAGCCTGGTCTGGCATGCGTGGAGTCTGGATGATTCCGTTCAAGAAGAAATCGGTGATGCGAAGCTTCAGCAGCGAACCTTTCTTGGTAACCAGCTTGTTGCGATCTACGAAATAATAGCCTTCAAGGGTGCCGAAGATGACATTGCCGTTGGACAGGGTGATGGCTGCACCTTCAGAACACATGGTATCGTCGACACCATCGAGACTGGAGAAGGTGGTGATAATCTTCTTCTGAGGGTCGAAAGAGCAGAGAATGTGCTCGGTGGAGAACCATACGTTACCTTTGTTGTCGAAGGTAACGGCGTAGATTTCCTCAGAGGGAAGACCTTGCTCGATGCCAAAGTTCTCAAACTCCCATTGTCCCTTGGAGTCTTTCTTCACAGCACGACTCAGTCCACCGCTGTTGGTTCCAACCCACATAGTGCCATGGCTATCAGTAGCAAGACAGACAATATCGTTACTCATCAAGCACTTCGTCATGTCGTCGGACATCTCAAGGGGTTGAAGGATGATATTGTTGTTGCGAATCTGCAGGGTGAGAATGCCATCGGTGGTTCCTGCCCAGATTTTGCCTTCTTTGTCCATTGCAATCGTGCGCACCTTGTGGTAACGATTATGGGGATAGCGCTTCATGACATTCTTGGGGTGCAGGGCGATATAGCGTCCGTTCTTGTCTTTGCGGAGCACATTGACACCTCCGCCATAAGTGGCAACCCAGATATTGCCTTGGCGGTCCTCTACGCATTGATAGGCGGCATTGTCGCTAAGTGAATAGGGGTCTTTGTCGTTATGGCGGATATTCTCGACAGTATAGGAATTGCCGTTGGGGGTAATCTTAAAGAGTCCATTGTCCTTGTCGCTGACCCAGTAGTTACCTTTTGAGTCTTGCGACATGCCATAAGGACGACCGATGGGGCGTCCGGTGTTGTCGTGGGTAATGGTGGAAAGATGGTTCATCTTGCCATCGAACACGAATATCTGTCCATGCTTATTGGCCAATAGGGTGTGGTTGCGCTTCTTGTCGTGAAGCATGGCGCGTATCTCATTGTCAAGACTCGATGTGGGGTTCTTTACTAATAAGGTACGCGCGATGGTTTGTTTCATGACCTCCAGTTTCTCCAGGCCGCGACGATTGGTAGATTCCCAAACTACGCCATCATTCATCTCCAAGCGGGCATTGACCGTATTGGAGAGGTTCCAGGGGTTGCTGGGGTCGTTGTGGAAGTACTCCACTTCATCCGTAGCACGATTGTAATAGCCATAGCCTCCGTGGTTCATACGAATCCACAGCACACCAAGGGCTTCGCCAAACTCAGCACCGCGACTGGTAAACTCAGGAGCCAATACGCGTTGGTTGTAGAACTTGACATCGCCCGTCTGAGGGTCTAAGCGATAGGCTCCATCGCCTAAATCGGAGAACCAGATCTGGCCGTGCTTATCAACATAGAGACTGGTAATCTCTCTGCCGATATCCTTTACAAGCGTGGAATCGCGCCCGTAGGAGAATTGAAGAATCTTGCCCGACTTGGTGCCAGCGAAAATGTTATAGCCGTTGGTGGCCAAACGTGTGATGTGCTCATTCAGGAAATAGCCTCTGCGCTCCAACGACATGTTGACCATGTTGATGCGATGAACACCCTTGTCTGTAGCAGCCCAGATGTCGTTGCGATAACCTTCCACCACACTATTTACTGACAACTGACCCGTCGTAATCAGGTCTTGCTTAAGACCATTACGGTCCAGGCGCAACTTATAGAGTCCAATGTCATCATAGGAAATCAAGACATCGCCTGTAGAAGTGACGTAGGGGTTGAAGAAATAGTCGACATGGAAATCGTCATGATTGCTGATTCCTTCCAACGGATCTTCTATGCGGTCAGTCTTACGATTGATGACGAAGACGCGTCCGTCGTACATTTTCAGCCAGATGTTTTGGGAGAGGTCGATTACCATGTTGTCAACACGGTTGTGAAGGCCTCGTACACCACTGGCAACACCCGTTTTGTAGTTATAGAAATGATAACCATCGAAACGGGAAATACCATTCCATGTGGCTAGCCACAAGAAACCATAGTCGTCAGTACGCAATGCGGCAACTGTGTTGCTGGGCATTCCGTCTTCTGTTGAGTAATGTGAAAGTGATGCTTGCAACTGCTGTGCTCTCAGTTCTGTGGGAACCGAGAGCATCAGCAAGGCAAGTGTCGAAAATAGAATTGTTTTTAGGTCAGTAGTAGTCATTCTTGTTTTTAATAGGCGAACAGCGGGTATTGCTTCATGCGCTCATTGACACGCTGGCGCACGCTGCTGATTACCTGCTCGTTCTCCGGATCGTTGAGCACCTCTTCAATCAGTGCTGCAATCTCAACCATGAGGTCTTCCTTAGCACCACGTGTTGTGATGGCAGGTGTACCAAGACGGATACCTGAGGTTTGGAAAGCAGAACGTGAATCGAAAGGTACCATGTTCTTGTTGACAGTGATGTCAGCAGCAACGAGCGCGTTCTCAGCCACCTTACCCGTCAGCTCAGGATACTTAGAGCGCAGGTCAACCAGCATAGAGTGGTTGTCAGTACCACCGCTGACGATGGTGAATCCACGCTTGATAAGTTCCTCAGCCAATACCTTGGCGTTCTTCTGAACTTGCTTTGCCCACTCCTTGAACTCTGGCTTCAAAGCCTCGCCAAAAGCAACGGCCTTAGCAGCAATGACATGCTCCAAAGGACCACCCTGCTGACCAGGGAATACGGCAGAGTTGAGCAGCTGTGACATCATCTTTGTTACTCCCTTTGGTGTCTTCAGACCCCAAGGATTCTCGAAGTCCTTGCCCATCAGGATAATACCGCCACGAGGACCACGAAGGGTCTTGTGGGTTGTAGAGGTTACAATATGTGCATATTTTACAGGATTGTCCAGCAGACCAGCAGCAATCAAGCCAGCGGGGTGAGCCATGTCAATCATCAGCAGGGCGCCAACTTTGTCGGCAATCTCACGCATACGCTTGTAATCCCACTCGCGACTATAGGCGGAACCACCACCGATAATCAGCTTGGGCTTGTGCTCCAGAGCCAGACGCTCCATCTCATCATAATCAACACGACCCGTCTCCTTGTTCAGGTTATAGCCTACGGGCTTGTACAAGATTCCCGAGGTGTTTACCAGTGAACCATGTGACAAGTGACCGCCGTGGTCAAGGTTCATACCCATAAAGGTGTCGCCGGGTTTCAGCACAGCCAGCAGCACAGCAGCATTAGCCTGTGCACCAGAGTGGGGCTGAACGTTGGCATACTCGGCACCGAACAGCTTGCAAACACGGTCGATGGCCAGCTGCTCTACCTTGTCGACTACCTGACAACCACCATAATAACGGTGACCAGGATAACCCTCGGCATACTTGTTCGTTAAATACGAGCCCATAGCCTGCATGACTTGGTCGCTTACAAAGTTCTCACTGGCAATCAGCTCAATGCCTTTTAACTGGCGCTGGTGCTCTTGTTCAATCAACTCGAAAATCTCGTTGTCTCTTTCCATTGTTACTATTTTAGATATTTGTGAAGTGTAATCTATTTATTAATGGGCGCAAAATTACGAAAAAAAATCCGTTCACTTGCACATATTTGTATAAAATATGTTGAATTAGACAAGTTCTACCTTATTTATATCTTGTTCTTTCTCGCAGTAATGACAGGTCAGCATTCCGTCAGCCACATGGAAATGGGTTGCCATGGGTTCGTTGTTGGTAATGCACTTGGGGTTGTTGCATTTCACGATGCCGATGATCTCGCTGGGTGTCTCAACGGTCTTCTTCTCAACCACCTCATAGTCGCGGATGATGCTAAGAATCACTTTGGGAGCTACAACAGACAGACGTGAAATCTCGTCGTCAGTGAAAAACTTGTCGGAAACCTTGATGATACCTTTGTTTCCTACTTTCTGAGAAGGGTAGTTGAAGCCGATGGTAACGGGTGTCTTTAAATCAAATAAGCCCAAAAGACTAGCTACTTGATAGGTCTTGTCTGCAGGTATGTGGTCTATTACGGTGCCATGTTCGATGGCGGCAACCAAACGTTCTTTCTTGTTCATAATTATCAATTGTCAATTGTTAATTGTCAATTACTCAATGATTGTTTTGTCGTTCTTAACTTCTTCCAATGTGATGCCCAAGACATCGCAGAAAATGGCTTCGCGGGCAAAGAGTCCGTTGCCTGCCTGCTGAATGTAGTAAGCGTGTGGATTCTCATCTACGTCGTAGGCAATCTCGTTGACACGGGGTAGCGGGTGCAGAATCTTCATGTTGGGCTTGGCCAGTCTCAACATATCGTTGTTGAGGATATATACATTCTTCACGCGTTCATATTCCATCAGGTCGCTGAAACGTTCCTTTTGAACACGAGTCATATAGAGAATGTCTGCATCGGCAATCACTTTCTCGTTGAAAGCAGTATGTTCCTGGAACTTAATGCCATGCTCCTTACAATAAAGTTTGTATTCATTGGGCATCGCCAATTCTTTGGGTGCCACGAAATGGAAGGTGGGATTGAAGTGGCGCATGGCCATAATCAGGGAGTGTACGGTACGACCGTATTTCAAATCACCTACCAGATAGATATTCAGGTTTTCCAGCGTTCCTTGCGTCTTGTAGATAGAATAGAGGTCAAGCATACACTGGGAAGGATGCTGGTGAGCTCCGTCGCCTGCATTGACAATGGGAATGTTGGTAACTTCCGTGGCATATTGGGCTGCACCTTCTATATAATGGCGCATCACGATGACATCGGCATAGTTGGCCACCATAGAGATGGTGTCTTTCAGCGTTTCACCTTTCGTACCACTGGTAATTTTGGGGTCGGCAAATCCGATAACTCGTGCACCAAGTCGGTTAGCAGCAGTCTCGAAACTTAGTCGAGTACGGGTAGAAGGCTCAAAAAATAAAGTGGCAACCACTTTACCTTTTAACAACTCACGGTTCGGATGTTTTTCAAACTCCTGAGCCATCTCAATCATGTAGAGAATCTTCTCGCGTGTGAGATTGGCAATCGTCACAAAATCATGTTTTTCCATTTCGAATTTAGTTTTCTGAGTGCAAAAATACATATAATTTCTGATTTAAATGCTATTATTGGAAAGAATTTTGTAATTTTGCACTCAAACTTTGAAGAAAGACAGGAAATGAAAAAGATAATAGTAGTTAGTTTATGGACGCTATTGGCCTTGGGAATCATTGCGAGTGCCCTAGGTTTTACGGCCATTTACAATGGTTGGATAGGTTATATGCCCCCCATTGAAGAACTGCAGAACCCCATTAACCGTTTTGCTACGCAGGTGATTTCTGCTGATGGTAAGATTATGGGCACATGGAACTATAATCGTGAAAACCGCATTATGGTTGACTATACGCAACTGTCTCCCTCGTTGGTGAAGGCGTTGGTTGCTACAGAGGATGTTCGCTTCTACGAGCATTCGGGAGTCGATTTCATTGCCCTCGGACGTGCCATCGTGAAACGTGGTATCTTGAGACAGAAGAGTGCGGGCGGTGGCTCAACTATTACGCAGCAGTTAGCCAAACAGCTTTATTCGGGAACGGCCCATAGTGTGTTTGAGCGTTTGTTGCAGAAGCCGATAGAGTGGGTAATAGCCGTTAAACTGGAACGAAACTACACGAAGGACGAGATCATCGCCATGTATCTCAACTATTTCGATTTCCTGCATAATGCGGTGGGTATTAAAACAGCATCAAATACCTATTTCAGCAAGGACCCAAAGGATTTGAAAGTAACAGAGGCTGCGGTATTGGTCGGCTTGTGTAAGAATCCCTCTTATTTTAATCCTGTTCGTCATCCAGAACGTAGTCTGGAGCGTCGTAACGTGGTGCTTCATCAGATGGTGAAGGCGGGTTATCTGTCAGAGGAAGAATATGATAAATATTCCGCTCAGCCTCTGGATCTTAAATTCCATGTGGCTGACCATAAAGACGGCGTGGCTGTGTATTTCCGTGATTTCCTGCGTCGCTACATGATGGCTAAGCAGCCGAATCGTTCTGATTATCCTGCATGGAATATGGTAAAATACCATATAGATTCGCTGAACTGGGAGAACGATCCTCTTTATGGATGGTGTAATAAGAATCTGAAGCGTGATGGTGAACCCTATAACGTTTATACGGATGGATTGAAAGTCTATACGACGATTGATTCCAGAATGCAGGAGTATGCAGAACAGGCTGTATTCGAACATGTCGCAAAATACTTGCAGCCTGCCTTTACCAAGGAGAAGGCGGGACGTAAGACAGGACCGTTCTCGGGTAGTCTTTCTGTTGAACAGGTCAACAACATCTTGATGCGCTCTGTACGTCAATGTGACCGCTATCGTGCCATGAAGGCTTCTGGTGCTTCAGAAGATGAAATCATGCGAGCTTTCCAGACCAAGACGGAGATGTCTATATTTACCTATCGTGGTGAGAAGGATACCGTAATGACGCCACTTGACTCTATTCGTTATTACAAGACTTTCCTGCGTGCTGGCTTTATGAGTATGTGTCCTCAGAACGGTCATGTGAAGGCTTATGTCGGTGGCCTTGACTTTACACATTTCGCTTATGATATGGCAATGGAGGGAAGGCGCCAGGTAGGTTCGACCATCAAACCCTTCCTTTATTCATTGGCGATGGAGAATGGCTTCTCTCCTTGCGACTTGGCTCCCAATGTACAGCAGACTTATATGGTAGCGGGACAACCGTGGACTCCGCGAAACTCCAGCAAGAGTCGCTATGGCGATATGGTTACGCTCAAGTGGGGCTTGCAACAGTCTAACAACTGGATATCAGCTTACCTCATGAGCAAACTCAATCCTCAGGCCTTCGTAACCCTGTTGCATGAATATGGCATCCGTAATCCAGATATACATCCGTCTATGGCGCTTTGTCTTGGACCTTGTGAGATTACCGTTGGCGAGATGGTCAGTGCATACACAGCATTCGTCAACCATGGCATCCGTGCAGCTCACATGTTTGTGACAAGGATAGAGGATAATGAAGGAAATGTTATAGCCCAGTTCCAGCCACGTATGAACGAGGTCATCAGTGCAGAGAGCGCCCATAAGATGCTCTACATGCTGAAGGCTGTTGTCGATGGAGGTACGGCAGGTCGCTTGCGCTTCCGTTATGGATTTACTGGGGAACTTGGCGGTAAAACAGGAACAACGAATAATAATAGTGATGCTTGGTTCATGGGACTTACCCCCACTTTGGTGAGTGGTGCATGGGTCGGTGGTGATGATCGTGATATTCACTTCGATTCTATGGCGATGGGACAGGGTGCTACGATGGCACTGCCAGTCTTTGCATTATATATGCAACGCGTTTATAAGGACAAACGACTCGGGTATAGTCAGGAGGCAGTTTTTGATGTTCCTGCAGGATTTAATCCTTGTGAAACGGATGAATCCGGATTACAAGATGTAGAAGAAGGTACGTCTATTGAAGAAGTATTCGAGTAACTAGGGGTTCTCTTTCATTGGTAACCAGGTTTTCCTCCCTATATATAATTGAGGGTCCTCTCCCTATATAATTGAGGGCCCCCTCCTATATATAATAAGGTATATAAGTTTTCGTATTGTCATGAAATGCGAAAACTTTTATATTTTGGATAAAATTCTTCCTGAAAAGTTTTGGTGTTTCGAAAATTAGTCGTACCTTTGCATCCGCTTTCGCCTCAAAAATGAGGTGCGGCATGAAGAAAAAGAGTTCTTTGAGAGTCTTACATAAAACAGAAGAAGAAGTAGTACAAGAAGCGAGAGGCTTTATGTCTCTTGGGTAATTGAACGAACCGTCAAGTAGGAAGAACGGTGGCGCAAGCAGCCGTCCTTACCGACATTGATTCTTTTAAACTACCGGATGAGCGTTCTGGGACAGAGAATACTTCTAGGTTGTCTGGTTTATCTGGGGAATCTAGTCAAAACTTATAATTTTTACAGTGAAGAGTTTGATCCTGGCTCAGGATGAACGCTAGCTACAGGCTTAACACATGCAAGTCGAGGGGCAGCATTGGGATAGCTTGCTATTCCAGATGGCGACCGGCGCA
>Ga0256407_10002656_pt1 | contig 33559 bp, 42 predicted proteins | sample RumenRJG_04DNA_FD_193489 | JGI IMG/M metagenome (GOLD analysis project Ga0256407, IMG submission 193489) | Bovine rumen microbial communities from Lethbridge, Alberta, Canada - RJG_04 | ecosystem: Host-associated > Mammals > Digestive system > Stomach > Rumen | place: Canada: Alberta...
TAAATCTAGGGCATCAATTTCTGATTTAAGTTTATCGTGTGAAGACTGAGTCAGGACATCGTTCTTATTGAATAGAGGTTTTCCTGCTATTCCTACCATATGGTCAATTGATATGCCGTCCACAAGACATTTCCTACGCATTTTAGCGTATTCATATATCAGTGGATGGCTTATCTTGAATCCATGTTTAACTATCCATTTATGAACCTGACCTGGTGACTCTCCTTCGTCCAGCATCTGGTTTACTTGGTCTATCTTTTTCCATTTACACAGCTCAATAAGTTTGGGTGATACTCTAGGGAGTACTACCTTGTTATTCTTACGTATTGGTGTTCTTTCTACTTCTGCCATGCTTATCCCTGCCTATACTTTTATATCAGTTTACTTATTACCTTAGTGGGATTTTTATATTCAAGTGTTCAATGGGAAATTTACAATCAGGTTTTACTAAGGAAAATTTGGAAGCAAATACCCCTATTTTAACTGTAAATAAACTGGTAGAAGATAAATTTATTTTTATTATCTTCCACTTCCATTGTGCCCACGTTACTTATGTAATATCTAAACTGAAACAAATTGTCGTCAGTTTTAGGGATTAAACAGAAGGAGACAGGATTATATTTCTCTGGATGACAGGTTATATACTTCTATCTTCTTACTGTAAGCACTGGCTATATCGTTCAGCAGCTTATTTGGTTCTACAATTGGGCTTATCCAGTCTGAGTCTAACAGCGTCCATTCTGTTCCGTCTTTCAGCCTAGCTATAATCCTGTAGTGAGTTTTCTTGTAGGAAACATAAATAGTAGATATGTCATCAAAGTTAACAATCGTGTCATGAGCCAGTATTATCATTGTTCTTATTCCCTTCTAAATACAAACTGTTCATCCATAGTCTAGTCAGTGCTAATGCACGCTTGAATCCCTTTATATATTCGTCCTTAGTTTCTATGTTCATTACTGCCATTTCCTCATTTGTCTGAACAAAGTCTACCAGTGAAGAGAACATTCTTTCTGCTTCCTCTGATGGAGGTACGTTCTGGAATTGAAACTGGTAGTCTGGAATAAGGTCAGTAGCTGTTGTAGCATTCTGTACCATTACTACATTTAGATTTTCTGTTATGATTGGATGCCTATCCATTTACTATTCCTCCGTGTTCCTCCATAATGATGTTTTTCGTATTCCTTTAGCTGATTCCACAAATTCATTGACTTCTTCCATTCTTCATCAGTAGCCTCATAGGTGACTAATTCTCCACCACCTATAAAGCACTTAGTTATATTATGCAGGTTTTTCTCCTTAATGAACTTATCTACTAATTTGGAATCTGCTGTACAAGTTCCTATGTTACATCCAGAAATTTCTTCAAATAGACAGTTCATACCGTAACACATTTATACTCACCCCTCTGAAATAGTCTGAGATAACTCTTTTCTGCAATCCTTACATAAGGCAACCTGTAAAAGTGGAGTTCTATATGGACCAAATCCATCGCCATTATGTCCAGCTTGCCAGTCCAGCATCTTTACGTCTGAGTCTTTACCTGTTTTACCACAAATGTAACAAGCTACGTGGTCTACCTTAAATAGATGCATTTATCTCACCTCATCAAATCCCTATTACGATAATTCGTAAGCATTATCAGCAGGCTTTTGTTAATCTCTATCTGGTTCGTCATATACTCTACCATAAGTGGTGCGTCCACCTTCTGGCTGTAAATATTAACAATCTCTGCCTGACGCTCTACTAATTTTTCACAGTTTTTCAGTAGTACATCATGATGATGAGCAATTCTAGCAGTACCTTCACTTATCTTGGCTATAGCAGCTTTTATGGTATTCATGTTTACCTCCTACAACCTATTATCAGACTGTTTATGTATTACTCCAATGACAGTAGCCTTTATATTTTCCATAGTTTCCTTGCTTATCTCTTGTGGTTCTCCTATAGCTATAAGCCAAGACTGCCTTAACTCTTTTGCTGCCTCTGCTGCTACAGCTAGTATCTTAGTCGTTTCAGACAATTCATCATGTTCTTTAGACTTCTGTAGAAATACTAAACTATCTAAAAATGATATGAAGTCATCTATTTTAATCAGCAGGTCTTTTTGCTCTCTTTTCATTTATATCACCCACACATTAACATTGATATTACTACTACAAATATGACCTTTATCCAAGTCATTATTTCCCTGTTGTTTCTTATCCACTTATTCAGTTTACTCTCCACAAATAACACCATCCTTTACCTCTATGTTTTCCATGTATTCGCATAACCTTATATATTCCTGCTTATTACCCTCCTGAACTGCGTATGTTAATTGAGCCATCCAACTATCCATCCTACTACACTTACTAACCTTTATGGGGCAGCAGAAGCATTTATAAGCAGGAGAAGAATGTTGCTCAGAATAAAGAAATGCAAACTCACAAGCGTAACAGCTATTAGGTATAGTCCTATTATCATCAAGATACTTACTGCGAATAATCTCTTTAGCTTTAACAAGACCAACCCTCCTTGTTAAGTCATAGTTATTTTTCATGTAGTTCCACAGTTTCTTATGCTTATTCCACTTAAATACTATGGGATTACTCATCACTTTTCTCCTTATTAGAGTCACACAGTACAATATTTCTCTATCAAATTATTTGCTTCTTCCAAATCCTCAATCAGCTTTATTACCATTAACCTGTATGTTATATATCAACTGACATAATTCATCAAACTGAGCAGTAACTGCTCTTACAGAGGTTTTTCTACTCTTTGCTATGTCCTCTATAGAGTGACGTTTTATAAGAATTTCATTTATGAGTTCTATGTGTTCTTTATCCTGTATTTTATCCCATGGTATACTGGCTATTCCTTCAGCCCTAACTAATTCGTGTTCCGTATAGGTATCTTTCTTATCCTCATATGATACTAAGTCATCCATATCCATAGTATCATCATTATCATATTGAACAAGCACTTGTTCGGTGTTTTGTACTTTTTGGGTTTTCATTACCCAGTGGTATACTCTTTGTCTTAGGTGAAACTTGATATATCCTGTAAAATCTACACCCCTACGTGGGTCATACTTATGTGTGAGTTCTATGAATTCTGACTGAATCTGACTATACAAGTCCTGAGAATCCATTTGCTGATTAAACATTCCATCATAAGAACAGAAGTATCTGTACATAGATTGTATTAATGGAGAAAATCTCTCTAACAGCACTTCTTTATCAAGAAACTTAGGATTCATCTCAGCATTACGTCTATTAAACGCTAGTATGGATTTTCGTATGACTTTAGTGGTTATAGGGTGTCTCTTAATCTTAGTTATGGCTTTTCTCAAAAGATTCACCCCCTTATATCTGGTCTAGGTAAACAATAGACTGTTCACCTGTCATTATTCTAATAGGGTCAATATGTCTAGTAAGGTAGCATCTAAAATTACCATTCTCATCATAAAATGCTTCCTTACCTCCCCTAGATGTTATCAATACGAAATAGGAAAATACATTTCTGCTAGTCTTTTCTAAGAGAATAGCGTATTTTCCTATGTGTTCAATTATTTGGCTTTTTATGTTACTCTGCAACTCTAAGGATTTTTCCTTAGTCAATTTTACACTTCTCTTGCGTTTTTTCACTACGTTTTCCATTGTTCTGCCCTCATTATTTATCTAAACGAATAGACTTAAACACTGGAAAACTCAGTGATAATCCACCATTTTTATTTTTAGTCTCAGCCTGATATGCTACCTCTATGGTCTTGCCTATGATGAGATTCTTTTTTGACCAATAGGTATGTCTAGCTAAATCGCTCCATCCACTGCCTACACCCAGCTGGTAGCCTTTATAATCGCAGTATACACCGCCCATCATTCCTTCATATTTTCCTGTGCCCTCATAGACGTCAGTAACTACCAAATCTATGGTATCCATGAGTTTCATCTTTAGTAGGCTTTTACTACGCTTCCACTCATAATGAGAATCAGCATCTTTTACCATAAGTCCTTCCCAGCCGATGTTTACAAACTGATGGAATTGCTCTACTATTTCCTTCAGGTCATCTGGATTAGACTTATGATACACTCTGGAAGTAGGCACTACCATTATGTCTTTCAGTTCTAATGGCTTTACCATTTCATTGAGGTTACTCAGTCTTTCTTCATATGTCTGAGTAGACTTCCTAACAACCCACTCGTCAATAGGAATCATATCAAAGACATTGAAAATTCCCTTCTTGTTGTCTTCCTTAGAAAAGGCATGACTCATTACCTCAGAGAACAAATCCCTATTGGCTATAACCTCATTAGATTGAGACTTCACATTACTTTGAATCCAATCAAACAACTCAGGTGCTACTATCTCTCCATCATACACAAATCCCCTAGGCAGCTTAGTAGCAGATTTTTCAAGGTCTTTATACCCATTAACATACTTGCCATTCCTAGTACGGATGATAACCTCACCAGACTCCAGGTGGTGTATATTAAGTCTATATCCATCTATTTTGTACTGAGTAACTATATTGTCTGGCAGCTGTTTTAACGCTTTAGGTGTATTAAGTCCCAGGTCTTCAGGTGCTATTTTATCAGCCAATAGTACTTCATACGTAGGAATGAGTCCTTTGAATGCCTTATTAATGCCCTTATCAGCCAAACCTATACACAAATCTTTACCAATGACTCTGGTGTACCACTTATACTCTTCAGGATTACATCCAGACAGAAATGTAGACAACTCATTGATAGCTTCATTGCCAGTTACTCTACGCTTACTAAAGTCCACTAACATATCCAAAAATCCTTGGTATCTTACAAGAAGCACTTCATTATGAGTACAAGAATCAATAGAAACAGGAATTTTCTTGATGTAAAACTGAAGATAAGGATTATATGCTAAATAGAGCAGGTTCTTTAGTACCTTGTTATCTGCATTTTCCTGTAGAATTTCCTGCTTTGAATTTAATGAAGATACTTCCTCAATTGAGCCCAATGCATTAAATGCTGCCTTAATTTCATCCACCATTGTGATACCCCCTATAAAACACATTTATATAAGTAAAGAATCCATATAGTAAATCTCAAATAAATATGAAAAGCACTATCCATTTTATAGGATAGTGCTTTTTCTCTTACTTGGAAAAATCAACAATATTTCCAGTCTTTACATCTATTATATGTTGGTTACTGCTCCCTCTATACGGAAGGTTCAAATCTTTCAAGGATTCAATGAATCTCCCGTCTACCAGATAATCCAAAGCATGAGCAAAAGGCTTTATGATATCCTTAGCTTGCTCCCACTCATATCCAGTATACAACCAAGTCTTTACTTCTGGATGAACCTGCTTTACAGCATTCAGTACAAATCCTACTGTCCACCTATTGAATGGGTGAAGTGGGTCACCACCAGATATGGTCAGTCTGGATATATAATCTGGCTCTAAGGTTTTCAACAGAAAATCCAAATCCTTACCAGTATGGTCAAAGTACCTACCAGAATTTCTATCCCAAGTCTGAGGATTATGACAATTCAGGCAGTGGTGCTCACAACCACTTACCCAAAGTACTGTGCCAATTCCTAACCCATTAGCTGTGTCAAACTGAGTTATTCCATGTATATTCATAAGTTTCACTCCTTAGTTGTTATGCCATTTCCTCCCAAGTGAACGAATCTATCCTTGATTTCCGCAGTTCTTCCTTGAGACCAAAAATTTGCTCCTATATAGCCGCATGTGCGTCTTGCTACATTCATCTTGTTCTGATTGGTATTTCCACATTGTGGGCACTTCCAACCCAACTTACCATGTTCATCAGTATAAATAGCAATATCACCAGTATATCCACACTCATGGCAGTAATCAGATTTAGTATTCAACTCAGCATACAGAATGTGGTCATACATATACTTTATGACTTCCAATACTGCTGGAATGTTATCTTCAAGGTGACCAGTCTCAATGTAACTAATAGCACCACCTGGACTGAGCTGCTGGAATTCAGCCTCAAAATTGAGCTTCTTAAATGGGTCAATTTCTTCTCTAACATTTACATGATAACTATTGGTGATATAATCGTGGTCTGTAATGTCCTTGATAATCCCAAACCTTTTCTGTAAGCATCTAGCAAACTTCTCTGTAGTACTCTCAATAGGAGTACCATACAGACTATATGCTATATTCTCAGCCTTTCTCCATTCAGCACACTTATCATTCATCTTATTCATAATAGCCATAGCAAATGGTTTGGCTGAATCATCTGTATGAGATTTACCAGTGATAGCTTTTACGCACTCATAAAGACCAGCATACCCCAGAGAAATAGTTGAGTACCCACCATACAGCAGCTTATCAATCTTTTCACCCTTCTTCAATCTAGCCAAAGCACCGTATTGCCAGTGAATTGGGCTTACATCAGAAACAGTACCTTTAAGACGTTGATGACGCTGCTGAAGTCCTCTATGACACAATTCCAGTCTTTCTTCAAATATATCCCAAAATTCATCATACACATCAGTATTCTTAGACTTAGCCTCACGAACAGCTGTGAGTGCTACATCAGGAAGATTTATGGTAACCACCCCCTGATTAAATCTTCCATAGAATTTAGCAGTATTTGTTTCCTTATCAATATAAGGAGTCAAGAAACTTCTGCAACCCATAGGAGGATAACAATGACCTACGCCATCTTCTGTAACCTTAAACTGCTTACAAATCTTTTCGGAAACATAGTCAGGTACAAGCCTTCTAGCAGTACACTTAGCAGCCAACTCAGTCAAATACCAATATTTAGTACCTTCCTTGATGTTGTTTTCTGTAGTAACATATACCAACTTGGGGAAGGCAGGTGTCACCCACACACCTTTTTCATTCTTAGTACCCTGATAACGCTGCTTCAATACTTCCTCAATAATCATTGCCAAGTCATCACGGATAGTTCCATCAGGCACTTCATTGATATACATGAATACTGTAACAAATGGAGTTTGCCCATTAGTGGTCATAAGAGTATTAACCTGATACTGTATGGTCTGAACGCCCCTCTTAACCTCAGTTTTCAGTCTGCCTTCAGCAATCTTGAATATGCTTTCTTCACTAGGCATAGCAGGAATATCGCCATCAGCAACCATTCTCTCATACTCTGCCTTAACCGCAGCACGAATCTTCTGCCTAGATACATCTACAAATGGTGCTAAATGAGACAAGGTAACACTCTGACCACCATACTGATTAGATGCTACCTGAGCCATAATCTGGGTTGCTACGTTACATGCTGTAGCGAATGAGTGTGGCTTCTCAATGAGTGTCTTGCTGATAACCGTACCATTCTGAAGCATATCCTCCAGATTAACCAAGCAGCAGTTGTGCATGGTCTGAGCAAAGTAATCGGAATCATGAAAATGAATAATGCCCTTCTGGTGAGCTTCTACTATATCGTCAGGAAGGAGCATCTTCATAGACAAATCCTTAGACACTTCTCCAGCCATGTAATCACGCTGAGTAGAAAGTATTTGTGGATTCTTGTTAGAGTTCTCGCCATTTACGTACTCATTCTTAGCGGAAACAATCTCCAATATGTTACGCTGAAGCTGGTTATTCCTCCTGATGATTTCTCTCTTATATCTGTAGCGAATATACTCTCTTGCTACCTGCTTATAGCTGGAAGCCATCAATTTCCTCTCTACTGAATCCTGAATCTGCTCTACAGTAATGATGTCTCCGAATTCACTTGCTTCCATTGCTATCTCTTCAGCAATTTGACGCTTGACTGTATCATCCACAAATCCTGCCTTAGAAATTGCGTCCACAATCTTTTGTCCATTAAACTCTACCTTGCTTCCATCACGTTTTACCACTATCATCCGAATCACCTCATAATTAAACAAAAGTCTACAAAGAAATACAAAAGCTATATGAGGATTTTATCTGTATACCAGAAACCCCATAGCTTTTTAGGAGTTTTTTGTGGTTTTTACTAAATAAAGCATTTTCCATATACAGTACATGTAAGTATGGTATAAAAAAGAATCTATGGCAGTTCAGCTTTTTCTGCCAGTCATTAGCTTTAGGTATTGTATTACAAGATTCAAAGTGTCCAGATTCCTTAATGCTTTCAGGGCAGTTATATGCCTCTGAGCCTATGGAATTATCCACTATGTTCATCATGTTCCTGAACAACTGTGGTGGTAAAGCAGTATTTGTCTTTGTACGATTTTTCATCATAGTTATCATAAAAATCATGGTGTTAGTATCTGGTACTTCCCTAAAATTACAAACCATGATTACACCGTCTTTATCTACTGAGTTATCTGCCCTCACTTTATTGTTGGCTAATTTATTTAGCCATTTGTCTATGTTTTCCATGAATAATCTCCTGTATTTACATAATATTCTATTCGTAAAAATTATCAACAGCCTCAGAGAAAACTTCTATCCAACTTTTGAATTTCACCAAAATAGATGTAAGCTGGTATCTCATGAGAAAGGCTTTAGTGGCTTTTTCATCAACCACAGGCTCATCTTCCAAGAGTTCTGATATATCCTCCTGTATCTCTGACAAATCAACATAATCTCTTAGATTTATTAGCTTATTGTTTCTATCCAGAATAGACAGTCCTTCATGTGTAAAAATCTTTGCTGTCCTTTTGGATTTTTTCAGTTCTTCTCCTGCCTCCAGTAAAGTATCAAGAGAACCATAGGTGTTAACAAGTGTTTTAGCTGTCTTCTCTCCAATGCCTGGAATACCTGGAATGCCATCAGAAGAATCCCCTTTAAGTATTTTATAGGTCAAAAAGTTTTCATGGTCTATGCCAGTGAGTTCCTTATAATTGTCTAAAGTAAACAGTATTTTCTTAATTGGTGAATAAACATGCGTAGATGGCGAAATAAGCTGGTGGAAGTCCTCATCAGTAGAAATAATCACTGAAATGTCTTCTGGGGATTTTCGGTCAATTTCTTCCACTATACCCAGTACTATATCGTCACCCTCCCAACCCTTTTTTCGATATGATTTAATTCCCAGCATAGGAAGGTTTTCATGTAATACATTAGCCTGATGTATAAATTCCTCCATCCATTCTGAATCCTCTGGAGTGAAGGTCTTTTTCCTGTTTCCTTTGTACTCTGGAAATACAGACGTTCTACGTGGAGAATGTCCCATATCCCAAGCATAGATGACTTCCTTAATAGGCATCTTGAGTTCTTTAGTGAGGTTTTCCATTGTTGCGTGAGTTATGTTCAAAGTGCCTATAATAGCTGAAGTACGTTCACCCTGCTTAGTGTACAATTCAGTAACAGCATTGGCTCTATAACTGGTATTATTACCATCAAAAATCAAGTGTAGCCCTCTCATGTTATCCTCCTATAAAAATACTGCGTTATCTTTCACATTATATTCCTTTGGAACATCACCATTACACCACAGGTTATCAGTATTTATAACCTTACCATCATTAAATTGAATAGTGAATTTTCTACCACCACTACCCTTAAATCCTAAAAAAGATGGTCCAATATGGTAGCACTTACCATCTATTATGATGGCAGTATCATCCAAAGTATGCTTCCAAAAAGCAGTATTAAAGCACTTATCAGAACACTCTCCAGTCATATACAATGGTTCAGCAAGTCTACCGCACACTGGGCACTTATGTAACTCTGGGCTGTAAAATAACTCTATGCACTTTTTCTTTAGCCACAACCAACCTATAGATACAATAATTCTTAGATTATACATATTTATCCCTCCTTATCAATAGAGCAGCCTATGTGGTATAGGCTGCTCTAGTTTATTGCTTATCTGTATTATTCAGATTCCAATGGAGTAGCCAATGAATACGCCAAGTCCCAAATCTCTCTAAACAATTCTGGGTCATCCATAAGCATCTGTCTGGCTTGGTCTCTATACAAACTCTTGCCGTTGAGTTCGTATCTACCAGATGACTTGTTACCACCAATTAAATCATTATCTCTACACCAATCAAGCAAAGCACCTTCAATATCCAACTTTGGATAACTTCCATCTTTATCTTGAATAAAGAGGATATCATAGTGAGCCTTACGCAGTGGTGGTGCTACCTTATCTTTTACAACAGTAGCCTCAATAGTACAACCATAGGCATCGCTATCCTTGTTCTTTTTCAGCGTCTTAATCTTAGACAGCTTTATACGTACAGAAGCATAGAATGACATTGCCTTACCGCCAAATGTGGTAGTATTATCTCCCCAAGAAGTTCCACCAATCTTCTCTCTAGTCTGGTTAACCCAAAGGGAAAGTACATAAGACTCAAGAATTGCTGACTTAATCTTACGCAATCCCTTACTCATTACCCTAGCGTGGCTGCCAACCTGTTGGTCTCCCATATCTCCTTCAATCTCAGCCATTGTAGAGCAAGCAGCAATTGAGTCCAATATGGTTACTACAGCACTCTTTCTGCCTTGCAGTTCCTCTAACATTGCTTCCTGTGCGTCAAATGCTTCCTCTAAGGTATCTGGTTGGTCACGCATAACTCTATTCATGTTAATACCAGTACCTTTAATGATTTCTGGAGTGAGCACCCTCTCTGCGTCCTGATGATAAGCAATAGCTTTTTGCTGCTCTATAGCTTGTTTCATTATCCACAGTGTGAGCGTAGATTTACCAACTGCCTCTGGACCAAATATCTCTGTAATTCTAGCACCTGGAATCCCTGGATGACACTTGCCACCAATAGCAAAATCCAATGCTGGAATACCAGTCAATATCCAGTATGGTACATTAGAATCACCTACATTATCCCCCACCATAATGGTATCACGCTCTAAGGTTTTATTGACTTTATTAGCTAATTCTTGAAGAAACTGTATATCTTCATCTGTTTCCTCTGGAGTTATGACTGGTTTACGCTTCACATTCTTAGCCATATTTGCTATTCCTCCTACAAATTAGGGTGAGGAATATACCTCACCCTATAATTATGTGTAATACATATGGTGCTATGATTACTTCTTGCGCCTTTTAGCAATAGCCTTAGCAATAGCATCCTTTACTTCATCGGCATCATCAGATTCTTCTTTCTCATCATCCCCTTCAGATTCAGTATCACTTTCAATTTCTTCATCATACTTTGTGAGAAGAGTAATAAGCTTAATTTTAGACACTTTAGCAGGCAGTGGAATATCACGTTCCTTACAGAGTTCCTTCAATTCAGACAGTTCCATGTCATCATATTCCAATTCCTCATTATTATCAGATTCTTCTTTATCGTTATCCTCTTCAGTAGAGCCATCACCACCATTAAGAATGTCTTCAAGTTCCTCATAAGTCTTTTCACGGAACATAGCATCCAAATCAGGCATCTTTTCTTCCAGTTCTTCCTCAGACATTGACTCAGAAGCAACACTGACGTTAGGCTTAGCAATTACGGAGTACTCAGTCTTGAGTCCTTGACCTGTACGCTTGATGGTAAGGTCTCTGCCTTCGTTGTAATCAGTAATGTCACCATAGTCTGGGTCACAGATAATATCCAGCAGTCCCTTCAGGATTGTAACACCAATAGGAAGCACTTTAGGTGTATCCTCTTCATCATCAGAATCTCTGTTAATCACATTAACATAAATTCTACGTCTTGCCTTGATATCTTCAGCCATCTTCTTGTCGTCTTTGTCCTTAGACTTCTGAAGCTGCTCTACGTATTCGCAAACAGGGCAATGATTATGGCTATCAAAGGTCTTAGGGCAGGTGACCATTGTCTTACCATCTTCACCCAAGCCAAAGTGTACGTAACCTTCACTATAGAATGATTCCTTGTCACCCTTTGGCCACAGCAGTCTGCGTACATTCTTTCCTTGAACCAGCTTATCATACTGTGCGTTACCACCACGTTCTGCCTCTCTAGCCTGAGCTGCATTCATAGCTTTCATATTAAGTTTTCCCATATTGTGTTCCTCCTATTTTTATCAAAATAAACAACCTACAATGAATAAAGGTTTACCCTAAAAATCTCATGATTACTTGCTTTTAATTGCTGTTCTCTTGTTAGCACCAATCACCTTCTTTGCTGCTTCTGCCTTAATTGTAAGGTCTGCGTTGTTTCCTTCCATTCTAAGTTGAGCACCCAGTGATATTAACATATCTTTACGCTGATTCATGGACTCTTTAGCCATATCCAGAATAGCAAATTTATTTTGAAGTTCCAGCAATTCTTCTTTTAACTGGTAGTATTTAGCTTGTTCCTCTTGATACCTTTCATGAGTATATATACCATTGGTGACTTTAGCTTCAGTGATTTTCTCACCATTGAGTTCCAGTTCCTTCCTGACTTCTCCGTCTAATTCACCAATAAGGTTTTTCTTCAGATAGTCCTCCTGCTTATCTACTTCCAGCTTTTTCTTATCTACCAAAGACTTCGCCTGAAGTGCTACCGTTGACCAGTATGCAAATTTAGCTGGCTGCTCAATAAAAGCATCATTTAGATGCTCTGGCTCAATCAATAGGTCATCACCCAAATTTATTTGGTGAGTAGAAGATTGGGTCTTGACTTCAATGTTAAGCACTGAAAATCGTTCATCCATAGTCAACTTATCTGTAGTTTTCATATTTGTTCCTCCTTATGCTACCTTCTTAATAGGAAAAATCACTATGTTATTGGGTATGACTTCAAATCCCAAATTTACCCACTGCTGTATGAACTGCTCTGTTGTATAAATAACAGCACCAGTGGTATGGTTGTACATCTTATACTTTTCATGCATCCAATTCCTCCTAACTTGATTCTTCAGAGTATTCATCTACAATATCATTAAACAATTCCTTTACTGGTCTGTTGTGCTTAGACAGAAAATCAATCACTTCCTTGTATTCCCATCCCTTTCCATGTAATTCTTTTATTTCCTTCCTGTATTTAGATAAGCACTTTTCATGATTCCACTCCTTAAACTCTTGAGAATTATGTATATTCATACACTCATCTAAAGTAACATCAAAAGTGGCTCCATAATTAACTCCCAGCTCTAAATCTGAAATAATGGGTACGATAGTATCAATATAAGGCTCATGAACGCTCTCCATTATTCCCTTAACCTTCTTAGACAGCTCAGGAAGTTCTGGTATATATACATCAAATACAATACTATCATGTACTGTAGCTATAATCATTGACTTTTTGTTATTTTCCTTCAGCCACTTGTTGATGTTAATCACTGAAAGCATCGTTAAATCTGAGCCTGTACCCTGTATAGGAGCATTGATTGCCTGTCTCTCAGCATTGCTCTTCAGTGTAGGCACTTTAGAATGTAAATCTGGAAGCCTTCTACGTCTACCAAACATAGTCTCAACGTACCCATACTTGTAAGCAAATTTTTTGGTTCTTTCCAGCCAACGCTTCAATCCGCTAAAGGTATTCAGATAGTCATCTACCAGCTTCAGTCCTTCCTCCTTGGCTTTATCCCAGTCATCAGTTTTCTTAGGATTTTCACCTGAAGGGTCATAATACAGGTCTTTAGCGAAGGTTATCCCTGATTTTCCATAAATAATACCGAAGTTAACAGACTTTGCACGTGTTCTCATATCCTTGGGTACTTCATCAACTGGTACTCCCCATACCAAGGAAGCAGTTGATTTATGAAGGTCTTTACCAGACAACAGTGCTTTAGTAAGTGCTTCATCACCACTTATAATACAAGCAATTCTCATTTCCAGAGCAGAATAGTCAGCATTCATTACACATCCATTACTCCCAAACCTAGAACCAAATAATGCTTTAGGTTCATTGTGGTATTGGAATGCTAAAGGATTTTCTGACTTGCGGGGAAACTGCTGGCTATTTGGATTCTCACTACTGAGTCGTCCAGTTACAGTACCTGTGAGATTAAAGCTAGGGTGAATAATTCCATGTTCATCCACCATTTCAGGTAGCTTTTGGATGAACATATTATTCAGAGTGCTAACTTTCCTGAGTTCTAAGAGCAGGTCTGGTATCTCATGCTGCTCTCTTATCTCATTCATTGCTTCCTCACTGGTACTTAACTCACCCTTATCTGTGAGTACTGACGTCACCAGACCCAGCTTATCATACAGTAATTCACGCAGCTGATTAACACTATTCCAATTAAACTTAAAATTCTCATACTTTTTATACTCATTGAATTTCTTCTGCTCTTCATCTGTTCTGTCCTTCTTAGGTATTGACTTTATCAATTCTCTCTCCTGAAACAGCTGACGCTTTTCACGTTCAATGTCCAATACCTCTGGATAGCTTTCTAATCTATTTGTTATTCTGGCTATTTCCTCAGCATAGCTGTTCTTATACTTTTCGGAAATATCAGCATCCATCTTCATCCCATTAGACTCTATATCTCTTAGAGCATGACTTGCTGGCATCATTATATCGTTCATAACAATACTCCACATATCATTCTCTTCAATCATAGGCTTATATATTTCATACAATCTCAAGCAGCAGTCTACGTCAGCAGCAGCGTATTTCTTCAGTACATCCCAAGGTATTCTATCATAATTGTATCTGGAATTTACTCCTTCTCCATCAGACATCTTACCTCTGTACTCATCCAACTCATTGTCATACCCACCCATATCAGTAAACTCCCAAGCCTGACTCTTCAAACCCTGAGTACCTTGCTCTTCTGATACAGCTAAGTAGTGACCCAACAATGTGTCAAATGAGAAGTTCTTTACATCAATTCCTAACCAATCTCTCAACCACTCAATATCGAATTTGCCGTTATGTGCTACTTTAGGTATGGATTCATCTTCCAGTAACCACCTCAGCAGCTTTACTATGAATCCAGTTTCCTGAGTGCCCATTGGAGAATCATGTTTATACAGAGGAATTACTACTCCATAATGAGTCTTATCTGTAAGGCTTATACAAACAATCTTAGAGTAATCCATGTAAGCAGATTTTCCTGTTGTCTCCAAGTCAAAGCTAAGTATTTTAGCCTCATTCTTCATACGTACTATTTCTTTTACGCAATCCTCAACAGTTTCCAAGTACTTGTAGTCTACCCCTGAAACCTCTGTCATTCCATTGTCGTACAAATCCTTTAGAGTATCCATATCTTTTAGAATGTACTCTTTATAGGCTGGCTTTTTCAATACTGAACGTGGGTGCATTGTAGGCAGTACAATTCTAGTTCTACCACAAATCTCTACTTCCTGAGCATTGCCTCTTACCTTAGTTATTCCAACCCTACCTATACAGTATTTCAGTGATTTATTCCCAGTAGGAATTATGATGTCTGGGTCAACCACCTCTATCTCTGATTCTAGGTACTCTAAGCACTGCTCTATGTGAGCAGGTTTTGGTTCTTCGTTAGGTGCTAAACATTTTACCAAGGAGGTGAAATAGACATCGCTTATCCCACGATTTTCCATCGCAGTTCTCACGGCATTACAAGACTTACCATAAAATGGCTCTCCATGCTTGTCGTCTAATTCTCCTGGGCAGTCCTGTATAAACATAACTCTAGATTTTCCACTGCCCTCTCCCATTATTAGTGGGTTAGAAACTCCCTTGCAGAGTTCACATTTATTGCAGTTCACGTACTCAACTCCATTCTTAATAAGTCTATTCTAAATAAAGTGATATATCATAGTCTCACATTAGTTATTGAACAGAAAAGCCGTGTTGCTCTTACACAACACGGCTTTACTATTTCTTTATGGAATTGATGTCTTGATTACTCGTTAATAGCCTTGATAGCATTGACCATCTTCTCATCCATATTATGGGTGATGTCCTTCAATGGACCAGCAGCCTTAGCCATCAGAGCAACGCCAGCAGGAATGTCCATGGACTCCCCAGTCAGTACGTTATTGCCCTTACGTGGACCACGGTAAGACGGATAGAATGTAACAAATCCAGTGAGCTGTACACGCTTGCCCTTAGCAATCTCATTTCCAACTGCCTGAGTCAACAGACGAATCACATGAGCAGCATCAGCCTGTGAAATCTTGCGGTCAGTATCCTTGCTCAAATCAGCGATACCCTTCACAATGTCACCAGTGTTAGCTACAGTACCCACCTCAACTTTTGCCTTAGCATCCTTCTTAGCAGGTGCTGCCTTTGCTGCTACCTTCTTGTTGGTTGCCTTTGCGTTTTTCTTTTCTGCCATGGTTAATCTCTCCTTTGTTATGTAGATTTTCTTCCCTCAAATGGGTTCTATCATAAATATAACGGATGTACCTTAATTTTACACGTCAATTTAGAATTGCTGTAAAATTTTCCTGTCACTCTATCTCATTATTCTCAATAAATCTTTGGAAGTCCTCTGGATGAGTTTCCATAATGTACGCTGCCCACAGCATCCCATAGCTTGCTAGGTCCACTACTGTATCTACAAAAGTCTCTGTAGGAGTGGATGATTTATCACTATAAAGTGTATTCATCCCTGACTTCATAGCGTTATCCATTATGTTGGAAATTCTATCCCACTTTCTCTCTGTATTCAAGAAGATAGACAAATCACCATGTCTACAATAGCTACGTCCATATATGAGTGACTTCTGATTCTGCAGCTTCAAGAGGTATGGAAGAAACTTCATCATATTGATGTTGTCTGGACTCAATTCCTCCTGACTATCAAGATACTCCTTAAACTTACGCAAAAGTTTTTCCTTCAGTTCCTGTTGATTACCCATAATTTCCTCCTAATCAATATTCATGGTCTTATCACAGTTAGACTTAGCCAAATTATTGAACAGCTTTATCATGCTCTTGAATATAGGGCTTGCCTTATACAACTTTTCGTACAAAGGCATAGCCTCAATGAGCCTTAGGCACTTATATAACATATTCCCAAGGTATTTATTACCCATGCTTACTTCTTGATAGCAGTACCAAGCACACTCCAGAGAATCTACTAAGTCTACCAGCTGTCCTTCAATAGTTTTGTCCTTACAAGTCTCAATGAGTTGCTTGTGCTCCATAATAACAGGGCTACACCCATCATACACTTTGTTCAGCTTGGAGCGAATACACTCAGTGATTGCCTCATGTGCCTTTTCATCATGGTGCTTTACGTTCCAAGGAATATCAGAGGTAAATGACTCTTCTAAATCATGGAACAATGCCTTCTTCATAGCCTTATCACCATCAATGGTAGGTACATGATTATCAAAGTCCAAAGGATGATACTGAAGATTATTCTTGGTAGCCCACACATTATAATCTGAAGCCAATGTAACTGCCAAAAGAGCAGTATAGAAGCTATGCTGAGCTACATCTACTGTGTTGATAGTAGGCAAGTTATTGCAACGCCTAATGTTCTCTAACCTCCGATAATTTAGCATCATCAAAAGGTCATTCTTAGTGGTGGTGTCAGAAATCACCTGAGTTACATCATTATTCATCTGGAATCCTCCTTATAGTGCCAAATACTTCATTAACATCTTTACTTCCTTGCTATCTTCTCCAAATGCGTTGGAATAGCTAAATTTCATGTTGTTCACAATCTCATTAAACTTGTTGTAGTATTCTTCCTTCATATCACCTTCTTGCTTATAAATAAAGGTCTTGAGGAAAAACATCATAGAAACTTTCCACTGACAATCTACCATTACACTCATATAGTTAAGTGCCCTAGACATCAATCCCATCTTAACCAGCCTATAAGACAGCATTGCCTGAATTACCATAAGCCAGTAGTCATCTATCACACCTTTACGATACATGCCATCTACTAACCCTACTTTTCCGAATACTTCTTTACAACGCTCATCGTCTACCAGTGTTTCATCATCCATAAGATAAGGATTGATAACACTCCAGAATACTGAAATAAAGGCATCAAATTCTTCAGCAGACAACCTCATTCTAGGCTCAAAATTACCCTTATCAGAATCAAGAAGGAAATCAACTTCCAGTTCTTCCTCTGGGTTTTCCTTGTAATAATCCATTACATCATCAGTACATTTAGAGCCATAAGAATCCATGTAAATATGAAGTGAGTCTGTAATCTGGTTATAAGTGCCCATCTTCAGGCTAGACAATTCTGGATTGCCAGATTTACGTAACCAGTTCAACAATGTTTCCTGTATAGTGGAAAACTGACAAAGATTAGCACCAAATACACCCCAGTGAGTATCATTACTACGATTAAATACAGTCATATTGAGAGCATCATGACGAATCTTAAAAGTAATCACAAGATTACACGCAATATCCTTGCCTTTTTCATCAATTGTGTATTTGGAGTTATCGAACATAGGATTGCTAATCACAATAACTGCTTGACGTGTATCCTTATCGTTTACCAGCTTTCTATATGCATCAGCCAACTGGTCAATAGGATTAATAACTACGTTGTGAAGAGCATTCTTGTTCCAAGTCCTGATTCGCTCTCCATAAGGAGCATTAAACCACTTTCCGTCATCAGAGAACATGGACATATTAGCATTAAACTTAGTCAGCCACTCCACGTCAGCCTTGCCACTAAGAATCCAAAGGCTTTCTGCTACCTGAAAAAATGGATTGATTCGTCTGCCTCCCAAGAATGTTACCCTTCTATAAGGATTAATAAACTCAATGCAAGCTGGACGCAATTCCTTTACCAGCTTACCTCTAGGGGACACTTCATCACCATTAGCCATCAAGTCCTTAATAGACTGTAAATACATTTTAGTAGGATTTTCCCCTTGTAAACAATACATAAAAAATACCTCCTTATTTAATAGATGCTATAAAACTACACCTAACTAAATAAAGAGGTATCTACAATCAATCATAGATTATTTGGTATGCTTAATCCCAAGGTAAATAAGGAGCATCGCCCTTATCAAAAATCTTCTCTGGTTCTACAAAAGAATAAGCACAGCAGCAGCTATCCTGTACAGCAGAAGGAGTAGACGGGCAGTCTACAAATGGAATGTAATTTTGTTCATCACAGCTACCTGCTGTTAGTCCCAATTCTACTGCTCTCTCTAATGCTGCCTTGGTTGGTGGGAACAAGTCCAGATTCAAAGCATCTTCTACAGTGAACCAAGAAAATTCTTCCATTTCTGATGGCTGATTCTGTATGTTAGAGTCATCAAAGTTATTAGAGTAAAACAGGAAGTCAACCCAATTCTTACCATTAGGGCTAGAGTGAGTACGGAAATCATAACAACACATATCCTTTATGGTTACGTTACTTTCCTCTCTACACTCTCTCAGTATTCCCTCTTTTGGACTCTCTTGATACTCTACTTTACCACCAGGTGAGGCATACTGCTTATCTCCATCTGTTCTTCTGGCTAGAAGGATTTTATTGGTAACAGGATGCTGAAGAATTACTCCAGTACCCCAGTTGTCACTTGACCTTTTGACTCCATTATTTACCAAGTCATAAAAGTCCTTATCAACCATGTTTATCACTCCTTTCACATGAGTAATAATATCTATTTATCCAACAATGCCTTCATCGTAAGCAGATTGACACAAAATCGCAAATTCTTCATAAGAAAGTGAAATTCCTTTAGACATCCTATCAGGAGTATCAGAATCATCAGGATAGTGCCAGCTGCGTATGTCATACACTTCTTCCTTAGAGTTATTCCATTTTACGGTATTCAGTTGCTTCACCCATCCCTTGTTCTTCTCAGACAAGTCACACAAATGCTTAGTGATTTCATAGGAAAATTCTTCTGACTTCTTGTATGCCATGATTATTACCTCCTACAGTACTAGTGAGTCTAGGTTATTTCTGGATTCATTCTTAAACTTGCTTTTAGTCCTGCCTATACCATAGTATATATTCAGGTATTTCTGAGTCTCACATATATCATGCTCTATGGTTCTAACAGTTACACTACCATTCATCCACTTCGGAATTAAAGAAATGAACTCATCATAATATCCATATCTTTTCATGTAGTGTTTCCATGAGGCTCTGAGATAGAAATTCAATTCTAGATAGTCCAAACCTCCTTTGTCCTCAAAGATTAAATCCATCCCCATTCTGTTGCCTGGACCAACATTTACATAGCTATCGTCTGTCCAGTTTACAAAATAGTTCTTCACGTATCTATAAGCCATCCCCCAGTCACACAGCCACTCATATACAGAGAATCCTTTTATCTCTGGAAAATGCCCAAGGTGCTCTAAACAGTCCTTCATATCATGACTTATGACGTATTCATAGGTATCGTCTAAATACTCATAGAACATTTCACATAGGCATAGAGCATTTTCCAGCTTATCATGATTGGTCTTAGGGTTAGGATTGGCAGCTTTTAAGTCTGTAACAAAATAAGCTGCATGCCATATAACCTCACCATTAGCCTTAGCAGTTCTTAGTTTTTCCTTGGCTTGCTCCCATTGTTCTTTATAGGTATCCAGATACAAGAATCCTATCTTCTCCCAAGTAGAATACTTTAGGAACATTCTGTACACTTGTGTGTTTAGTATGACTTCCTTAATACGCTTTGTTAAATCTTCACAAGGTTCATCTAATTTCCTTAGAATCTCCCTGATGTATACAAGTGTACCTCTATCCAAATCCCTGAAGCAATTGGTGAATTTGTTATCCTGTAGAATCTTGTCTTCAGTCCAAGGGAATGGTTCTCTAAGAATTGTCCTCCTGTGCCAAATCCTCATTCTCTCAGTTATCCAATACCAATATAACCTCATGTTATCCCAATTTATAACCATATTTTTATTGGGTTTCTTGTAATATTTAGACCACTCATACCCTTCTGTATCCTCTTTAGTAGGTATATAAATTGGCTCTGGAGTACCAGTAAACTTTGGCAGTGACCTGATTCTTTTCATTTTTCCATTTTTATCTGTATACTCAATGGACTCTACAGCAGTAGAAGCACTTATCATTTTATCTGTAAATGTATCTGTACGAAAATTGATTTTTTCAAAGAACCAACTTAATGTATCACCTATAGGAATCTCAGAGTTATCAGCCTTTATGCTGGTAAAACCTGCGTCAGAAAACTTTTCATGGTTTCTACATACTGTTTTCCATTTTCCCTCTACCAATTCACTCTTAATAGGTTTACCACCATTCCTGGACTGTATCCTATCTAAGCATGTACTTAATGGAGGCACTAAATTGAACACCAATACTTTTCTGGAGTTACTTCTGTTTAATTCAGAAAACAAGTCAGCGTATGTCTTATATACTGTGGAAGCCATGATTCCTTCCATAAGTATATTTATCTTACAGTTCCACAGTGCTTGTACTGAATCCTTGACCTCTTGAGTGTCTTTTATTGAGTCCATTCCTCCACACTTAGAATGGTAGTGACCTATAGCCAAGAATTCATATGATGGAAATACTGTACAAATTACACGTTTCTTGTTATTTCTGTTCCAAACTACCTCAAAAGCATAAGGGTCAGTATTCATCATCATAATAGGTATTGTAGATTTTCCAGAACCATTACAACCTCTGATGTTTACCAACAAAGGCTTATTTAATCTACAAGGAAATGATACTGATAAAAATTTATCTAGTTCTACTTGTCTTAAAGCCAAATGTACTCACCTCACAATCCTATTATATGATACAGTTTTCGCTATCTCCACAAACTCCAATTTTAATTCCCCTTGGTTCTGTATACTCCATAATTAGTTTCATAAACCTTTCCTTAAATAAGGGAGAACAGCACCAGTTTTCATTATTTACTTGTATAAATCTCTTATCTACAGCTTTTCCATTGATATTCATCCAATTACCATATTCTAATAGTCTTGATGTAGACTCAGCAAACCTAAGCATTATATACTGAGAAGGCAGATTCTTTATCATATCAATGACTCTAAGCACATGATGTGGCATTATCATATTAGGGACAATAGGAAACAAGAATAATACCACAATCATTCCACACTTATTAGCAATATGTGATAATCTTCCTACCCATGACAGGTCTTTTTTACACAAAAATACATTTATCTGTAATATGTTATGGTCAGCATAAGAAGCAGCCCACAGTATTCTCTCATCTACCTCAAAATCCACTATTAGTCGAACAGTTTTATTGTGTTCTCTTCCATAAGAAATAGCATTAGACACCTTATCAAAATCAAAACCTGCTTCCATACATCTAATGATGTATTTGCCATTATTTTTACAACAATTGCTGTTATTATACAATAACTCACAAGTTCTAAACTTAGACAACTCTGGATATAATGGCTTTCTGCGGTATACTGATGTTCTACGATAAATAGAGTGCCTATGATAAATAGACACCCTACGTATTATAGGCACTCTGTTCATGTCAACCCTCCACAATATGGTTTATACGTGCTCTAATGCTTCTACGTTGCTTTCTTAAATCATTGACAAGATTATCATCATGACTTGCTCTAGCAGCCTTAATTTCAGCATCTAGCCTGCTTTTCTCCTTCAATAAATTTTCCAGATACTCATCGTTAGAAGATTGACTGGGCTCAGTCTTAGACATAATAATAGGCACTCTAACTACAGTATTGGATTTAGGAACAGGGTGAGCAGCATTTATCAGTGGCATTTCATATAGTTTACCACCAAAATCTGGCACTTGTACAGCTACAGTGTTATAAGTATTACCACCAATAACCTGCTTATCCAATTCCAGTCCTTCTGGAATAAGAAGAACCATGTGATTGCCGCTAATTTTCATGAAGATAGACTGAGTCACTTGGACATCAGATTGAGTTTCTACTTTCTTCTCTGTCTCTGTCACTACCGCAGTCCTTTTTGGTTTTTCTGAAACATCAACCTTCTTATTAGGTGCAACCGCTTGTGTTGGTTTGGAAACTGATTCTTTTTTAGGTGATTCTAATTGCTTTGTCTTTACTGTAACCTTTGTTGGCTTATCATTGGTGTCCCCACCATCTGGGTCAAGTCCTAATTCAGCCATAGCTTTCCTGATTTTTTCTTCCATAGTAGTCATTGATTATACCTCCTATACAACAAAATGGCGGTGAGAGTCATCCCACCGCCACCGCCTTCAAATTGTTACTTCTCGTAAGTCTTTTTCAGAGCCATTGTGACACGCATGCGTCTGATGTTTGCTGCCTTATACTTCTCAAACTGAGACATATCAATACCACGTTCCTCTGCCAGTTGCTCAATCTCATCAGCAGACATAGACTTGAAGTCAGGCATATCATCAGCATATTCAGCTTTAGGCTTTGCTGCTTCCTTAACAGGAACAGACTTCTTATTGGTTGCCTTCTTACTATCACTGTGAGTAACTTCATCTGTAGTAGCCACATTAACGGATGCTGGCTTAGAATCTCCACCCAGACGGCACTTACTCTCACACTTCAACTTAACCTCACAAATTTTGCACTCACGTACAGAACCATCAAAAGCTACACCAAAGCAGCTGGAATTCTTAATCATTTCTTCAATAGTTGCCATAACATATTCCTCCTTATTATAACTAACATAAAATAAGATAACTCAAATAAACTTACACGCACATTTGTAACTGATGCTCTGGATATACCACTAACATTGCTTCCTTCAGTTCCTTGAAATGCTGTTCAAATTTGGATTTAGGTATCTCCATTGCTCTCTGAATGGATGCCTTGGTAGGCTGAACCTGTTTAGGCACGCTCACCTTATAATCCTGAGAACGCAACATTTCTTTGCGTGCTACATCCATCTTTGCTTCCCATATGGTTCTAGCAGATGGAGAAACAAACTCCTTGAGAATAGTCAAAGCAATAGGGTTATCCTCCAACATACTAGCTAGATGAGCAAGTTTCTGCTCTTGGTATATGTTTTCTACAGTGTCTTCATCATATCCAATGTCATAAGCCTCTTCGATGTTAACCTGTATAAACTGCTTCTTGTTACAGATTTCACGCATCTTACGCCATACTGACGCTTTGAGGATAGCACCAAATTCATCAATAGGCTTATCTCCGTACAAAAGGTAGCAGTTATACATAATCAACTGACCTTCTTGAAACAAGTCCTCAGCAAAATTATCCCCATTATCCTGAGCTGTAGACTTTGCTGCGAATTTGATGTAATTGACGTATTTCTTATAAACGTCATCCCAAGGAATACGCTCAATCTGTATTGGAGTTCGCTCAATTCCTTGAATTGGACTTCTTATACCTACTATGGGCACTCTCTTCATGTTTTGACTCTCCTGTTCTCTCGTCAATAATTTTGAAACCTTGTACTAAACCATCATTCACCAGAAGGTATCCAAGGTCATTAGCTACACTCTTGTCTGCTACCCTTGGAAGGGAAATGCCTTTACCAACCCTCCATTCCTCTTCAGCACTTGAACGCCACTCTTTGGTGAGAAGCCAATCACCAGGCTTTTTCTTAGTAGCTACCAATCTCTGAGTGCTGCTAAAAGCATGAATCAAATATTTAGTGCTCATACTTATCACCTCACAGGGGGCAGCAACTATGGCTGCCCCACTACTTTCCGTGTTTTATTTACTTATTCAAATTCTCTGCCTGCACTCCCTTCTTCTTCAAAGCCATGATAATACGCATGCGGTTGATGCTATCATTGTCGCACTCAGTCCAGCTGACCTTCTGCTTCTTAGCTGCCTTCTTCAAAACCTCAGTAGTGATTGCCTTCCAAGGAGACACCTTAGCAGGAGCAGCCTGACGTACTTCATCAGGGAAATACTGCTTCTTGAGTTCCATGATGAGACGCATCTTACGAATAGGAGCATTCTTGATGGAATCCCAAGTGTTACCATCAACATTCTTCACCATGATTACCAAGGCATCCACCGTAAAGTTGGTAACTGCCTTACCCAGCTCACGTGCGTTCATGTCAACTACATTTTTCTCAACTTCAGCAATGTCCTCAGCAGTCCCAGTCTTAATAGACAACTCAGCCTTAGTTTCCTCAGACTTCTTAGTGGTCTTAACCTTCTTAGCAGGAGCAGTTGCCTTCTCATCTACCTTGTCTGCCTTCTCGTTTGCATCGGTGTCAGCATTGGCAATAGCAGGAGCATCATTGGTAACTACAGTGTCATCAGCCTTCTTCACGTCATCAGAGTTGATTTCCTTGATGCCATACTTGTCCAGCTGATTGGAACGAATGCGTGCAATCCCCAATTCCTTCGCAATAGCACTCAGGGTTGCATAGGTCTTTCCGTTCATTTCATAGGTCTTTTTCATGTTTGTCCTCTCCTTTTCACTCAGACAGATTTTTGTACTTTATCTCAAGATTCTTGTAGAATCTTTCGACCTACGCTAATTATAACTTATCTCATTCTAAAAGTAAAGCGGTTTTTATAAAAATTTTTAATTTTTTTCCACTATACCTTTGTCTGTATTTTTTACAGAGAATGAACCCATAAGATTTTCACAACTGATTCCCTCAAATAAATCCTTCATCTTAAAAATCACCAAGGTATCTCTGTCTTCAGAATAAGAGAAGATGCAATTGGTAATATTCAAGTGCATTATGTCGTAATCACATTTTTTAATGGCTATAAAAATGTCTCTAAAGTTTTTAGAAAAAATGAGCATAGGTCTCAAATTTTCCCTGTTAGCATCATCTATTGCTTGACTCCAATGGTCTCTTAAATTCTGTGAAGTGTTCTCAATTATAGTGGAAAACTCCCAAGAACACTCTACACATTTACATTCAATAGAGAAGGGAAACTCTCCAAGAGACAGTGGAGGTACAATATCAGACACAACTCTTTTGTCCTTAAAATTGTGTATGGCTCCAGAAGATGGAGTACGCATAAATTTTACGCCTGACCACTCAGATAACAGCTTAGCAACTTTACGCTCAAAATTGTTTCCCTTTTCTTTCACATTTTTCGCACCCAAAATAATCCCTCCTATCCACAGCAAATGCCCCAACCACATAAATGGATGGGGCTTATGTGTTATTCAGCTTTGGATTCGTCTACTGGTTCTTGTGGCTTATCAGTAGTCTGTTCAGTCTGTTCAGTCTGACCTTGTCGTGCCTCCTTGGCTCTAGCTTTTTGCTCTTCTACAAAATTCTTAGTAATCTCCTGTATTTCTTCGCCAGTACAAATACCCTTCTTAATAAGAATAGCCTGCATCACCATTATACCCAACTGAAAACCTGCCTGAAGATTAGGAACATAGTGTTGTTCCATAATGGAGGTAACATAATTAGCAACCTCAGCACGGCTTGGAGTACCACGCAAATAGGCTTCATCCTTTTTACTAAGGTGAGCAGCCTTAATTGATGCATCCAAGGCATCATTACTTTGCTGTATACGTTCCTCAATCTTCTTTGTTTGTTTACCCATGGAAATTTTCCCTCCTAACAGTATCATTAGTACCTGTACTACCTAATCCACCTCTATCTGGATTACCAAGCACCTCTACTTCCTCAATTTGTACCTCTGGCATAACCTTATGCAACCTAAACTGGCAGATGCGGTCATTCTTATGAAGAACAGTATCTCTCAACGCGACCACTGGAAGTTTCCATTCATCATTGTCACCGCAGTAGGAATTATCTATTATTCCCAAATCGTCTACATGGAAAATACCAAATTTTTTAGCCATGCTTGAACGGCTTGTAAGCCAAGCCTCATACCCTTTTGGTATCTCCATGCATACACCCAAAGGAATATAGGCGTGCTCACCCTTAGACAAAATTACTTCTTTAGCACATCTAAGGTCAATCCAGTCACCAACAGAAATCTTCTGAATTCTGTCTAAATCATCGTGTAAATACTTAATCCTGATTTTTAACATGTATCTTCCTCCAATCTAAACAATATAAGATAAATAAAGGACAAACATAAATTAGTCCTACTTCTATGTAAATCTCCTTCTTACTGAAGAAAATTCCCCATATGGCTCTGCTTCTTCTAACAGTTTCAGCATATCTTTGTACCTGTGGGTCTGTCTAAACTTGTTTGGGTCATCATATTTCTTTGGGATATTGACTATTTTTACATCAAAATAGCTAGATAACTTCTCAGCCATTTCTGTAGCTTGCTGACGTGCGTCCCAATCAATTGCTATGTACAGTCCATCACTAAGTAATTCCCTGTAGTCCAATAATATGTTCATCTGTTCATCATACAGTTCCTTACCTAATAAGGATACCCCTATTCCACCCCAAGCCAAAGCATCAAAAATACCTTCTGATATAACAGCAGCATGATACTGGCTGGCTGCTCTATCAATGTTAAAAATCACCTCTGATTTACTTATCTGGTATTCTTCATTAGATGGTGACTTTTCCTTCAGCCTAGCAGTATTACCAATGGCTCTAGCTACCCAAAATCTGAGTTCTCCTTCTTCCTTAATAGGTAGAATTATCCTGTTAGCGTACTCTCCAGAAGCACAAAACCCCATATCATACTGCTCTATCATACTACTGGTTATCATACGTTTTTTTAGGTACTTCCTTGCTCTTACTGCTACAATATTGTTTGAGCCACTAATCTTTCTGTATTCATCTGGAAGTGGAATTGCCCTTTTAGTTAGTCCCTTACGCAAATCTCCAGACAAAAATAGCTGATGCTCTATAGACTCATCAACCTTATCAGGCATAGACAAGTTTCCCTTTATAGTAGAAAACTTCATCATTGCCTTAGTATAGCTTGTACCCTCTACCCATTGTATTAAGTGCACTATACTTCCACTAAACTTACAATTATGGCAGTGAACTAAACCTTTATTCAGATTGATATAAAGCCTATACCTAGAATCACCACACACTGGGCAATTAACATGAATCTCCTGACCGCTACCAGTATACTTTATCTCTGAATCAATATTCTCAGCAACCCAGTCTTCAACCAACTCTTACTTCACTCCTTACAGAATAGGGCAGTATGAGATACCTACCTAGATGTTTCAAAACTGTTATGTTATCCACTGGTATACAAGAGAAGTCTGTTATTTCCTTAGTAAATTCATCTTGCTCAAACCAACTTTTAGATTCTATCAAATTGAGACTTCCATCTTCACCATAGAATACATGGTCTCCAGCAACTATAGAACCATCTGTATTACCCATAGTTACCATATAAACTGGTATTGATTTCATACTAATCCCTCCTTCCTTAATGAAATAAGGACTAACCAAATCAATCTCTACTTAGTTATGTTACTAAACACAATATCAACAAGATTATTTTCTACTAAAGCAATAAGGAATCCATCATTGATTTATACACTTCTTTCACATTAATCAAACAAAAAAGGCTGAGCATTAAAGCCCAGCCTTGTTGTATTCATATGGCGGAGCAGGTAGGATTTGAACCCACGGTGCATTTCTGCACAGAAGTTTTCAAGACTTCCACCATAAACCACTCGGACACTGCTCCCTATAAATTATGGCCATTCACCCAAAGGTTTGCCAAGGGCAGCTTCAAGTGAACCTTTCTGACTGTTGTTCAACTTAGCTATCTCCTGGTCAAAATCCTCTTTGCTGACTTCCCCTGCGTCAACCTGCTTAGCAATAGCCTCAATTTTTGCCTTAATTACACCCAAATCATCTGTATCTGGGTTAATGATGTTGTACTCTGGAATAGAAGACATGTCAACTACCTCCTTACCACGTAAAGGCATAACCCAGCTTGCCTTCCTTTGCACAGCCAGACAAAATGGGCTCAAACTCAATTTCATTGGTCATATCATTGTAAGACATAACAGCCAGCTTTTTCTCTGAATCCATCACTACAGGCTGAAGAGTAACAATGAACTTATGAACTGTGCCCTTCTCAACTTTTGTACCTACAGTAGCTACCAGCTCAATCTTGGAGCCAACAAAACCTTCAATTGCCTTGTTAAATATGTCCTTCTCAGGATTGCCAAGAGCCTCAGCAGCAACCATGTTGATAGCAGTACCACCAAACTTGCCACCACCCTCAACTACAGGAATAGTGCCTACCCAAGCGATGTCATTGCTGTCTGCTTTCTCGTTGAAAATCATGATAACAGCATTCTTAGTATCCTCTCCTGTGATTACTGTCTGCTCAGCAAGGATAGCATAATTGGTACCATTCACCTGTTGCTTGCCCAAATAGGCAATTGCCTTATAAGTGCAGCCAAGGATGTGCTCCACATTATCAAAAGCACTGGCCACCTTCTGAGGCATCTTCGTTGAAGAAGGTTCAATAACCCAACCACCAAGTTTACTCATGTGAATTCCTCCTATATATTATTTTACCCCATCGGGATTGATGGACAACATGGTGGAGAAGAGGGGAATCGAACCCCTGTCCAAAATACCTCTATCTATGGAATACTATCGCAATAGACTGTAAGAAGTCAACTTGTATTTAGGGGACAATGAATAACTCATTGTCTAGTACCTGCTAATAAAGCAGATGGCAACTCCATTTTGTTTACATCTGAATGGATACACTGATGTTTTTCCATGCTTATTTGAAACCCATTGCCCTGCTCATGGATAGTGATACAATGGGGGCTAAATGATTCCTATACAAGAATCAAGCAGCGAGACGAACTTCACAGTTGTCAGTTATTTTTGTTGAGCCAATTAAGGTCTGTGCTCATTACCTGCGAATTCCATGATTTCAATACCCTGTCGATACCATTGCTTCCCCATATTGGTCCAGGTGACAGGATTTGAACCTGCGACACCCTGCTCCCAAAGCAGGTGCGCTACCAAACTGCGCTACACCTGGGTGATAGGCATCCGATTCACAGAGGACTCACCTAAGTGGTTGCCCCTTTGTAGATACCTTCACTATGTATCTTATCCTCTCTTAGCCGCATCAAGTCGGGAGTCACACCTAACTCTTTGGATAATCAACATAAAATATTAAACTTGATGTACACAATATAGTCCAGCAGGTGTACTGGTCTTGCCCCAGCTACTTACTTTTGTTTTGAGCTTTTGCTGGTGCCAACATATGTCCATATACCTTATCTGTATCTTTATCATACTAGAAAAGATGACGACAATATGTCAGCGTTCTTTTTGCTCCATTATCAGGCGTTAACCTGATTTTGAAGATAATGGCAGAGGCAGTTGGACTCGAACCAACGAATACAGGAGTCAAAGTCCTGTGCCTTAACCAACTTGGCTATACCCCTGTGGTGGACCACCAGAGACTTGAACTCTGAACCTGCTGGTTATGAGCCAGATGCTCTAACCGATTGAGCTAATGGTCCAAACTATGAGTCTTTCCCAGCTTTATGACTCATGGCACCCCAATGATGGCATTTACTGTGTCCTTCAGGAATAATCTCCAAGGCTGTGGTCGATAACAGCAGATTCCTTATCCTTTGATGTTTTGTCTGCCAGGGTGTGATACACTATTGGAGCACCCAAAGGGACTTGAACCCCTAACCTACTGATTACAAATCAGTTGTTCTACCAATTGAACTATGAGTGCATAAGTAAGACATAAGCAGTCATATCACGCTTTATACGCCCAACAACGCCAACCAAGTTTCTTATAGCGTGCTCCAAAATATTTTTAGGAACATCAAAGAATCTAGGAAACGGCAACAACGGCTAACAGCTAAGATTCCACTGCCTATGCCCTACAAAAAGGAATATCGGAATACTCCTTACATAATAAAGTAAGGATGAAGAAAAATCTTACATAGATAGTTGTTCGTTACTATTTAATATGCTACTATATCCATCTTGTTTTACTACAGTAATAGTGTTAGTAAAATAGCTTTTCAAGTGTTCATTATGAGATACAACCATTATAGTGGATTTATCCTTAGATAACTCTTGTAATAATTCAATAACTCCTTCTACTCCAGATTCATCCAAAGCATCAAACGCTTCATCGAACACTGCTATATTGATTTTCTTTGAACTTCTGGAAGCTACCAAGTCTTGTAAAGCCATGTTTATAGCCAAATCAATACGTTTCTTCTCCCCACCAGAATTAGCAATATATTGCTCTCCACCATCAGAATTATACACATCTATAGAGAATTTTTCCCTTTCCTCTCCTGACTTCAATTTTGTTCTGGTGGAAAATACCACTTCAATCCTACCAGAAGATAGCTTAGACAAGTACTTATTTACACGTCTATTCAGGAATGGGGTAATATCATCTAAGATGAAGGACTTAATACCTTGATTAGAGTATGCCTGCTGCCAAAACATCAACTTCTCTATAGATTCATTGTGCTTTATCAATTCCTTATTACATTCTTCAATATGCTGCTTCACTTCTATCTTGTCATCCTCTAATGACTTAATAGTAGTATCATATGGATTTTTGTCCTTAGTATTAGACTTTATATCCTGTTGTATCTTAACAATCATATCTTTCTTGTTACTGATATCGTTATTTATCAGTTTTATGTCTGACTGACACTTATTCAGCTTTGATTGCACAGATTTAACCAACTTTTCAGATTCTTCCAACTCTGATTCTATACCCTTGAATTTGTCTAGTAAAGACAAAAACTCTGATTCAGATTCTTCCAATTCAGACAGCTGCTTTTTGTGGGACTCAATAGACTTATTGAGGTTATCTGTAGAATCAGACAGAGACTGTATTGAAGCTACAAATTCAGCAATATTATCATCATGTTCCTTGATACGTTCCTTGTATTCCTCCTTGGCTGGCTCTAAACTCTCCTTAGTAAGAGGTTGACCACAAGTAGGACAAGGCTGACCAATCTGTCTGTCTAACTCTGCCATTTTGTTTAGCAACAATGACTTCTTGCTCTCTTGTTTCTTTACAGATTCCTCCAGACGTTCTTTACGTTTATTGTTATCCTTTATAGTGGTCTCACTTGACTTAATCTGTGTCTCTACTGTCCTTTTATCCTGTAAAATGAGAGACAGTTCCTGCTTTAATTCTACAAGCTGTTTTGATTTTTTCTTGTGGCTAGCCAGTGACTTTTCATGTTTATCCAATTTTTTCTGTAAACTCTGCTCTAATACAGACAATTCCTTGGATTCTTCATTCAACTCTGTTATTTCTGACTCTAACTCACTTATCTGTGATTTATATGTATCCTCTTTCTCTTTTCTTTTAGTCTCATACTGTACTCTCAATTCTTTTGCTTCCTCTATCCTAGAATCAATATTGGTAATTTGGCTATTATATGAACCAATAGACTCGTTGACCTTTTGTATACTCCAATTAGTTGTCTTAATACGTTCCTTAGTGATTTCTAAGCACTTAGTCAGTGTATCCAAACTGAGCATATTATCAAAGGTTTTCTTTATCTCAGCATCAGTAGCCATAGTAAACCTAAATGATTCAGCAGAATACAAAAGGCTGGAGGTAAATGTAGTATAATCAGCCTGTAGTAACTGGACAACATATTCATTAAAGTCAGCTTCAGATTTAGGAGTAATGTCTGTTTTATTCCTAAATAAAGTTGACTTATTTTTGTTGGTAGAGTGCTTACGATACCTAGTGATGAGATACTTCACACCGTCATCGTCTATCACCCCTAAGGACACCTTAGTGTTCTTTTTAGGTATTTTATGAACTACTTCATCACCCTTCAGACCTCTTATAGTTCTGCCATACAAAACATATACAAGTGCTTCCAGAATTGAAGATTTTCCAGCACCATTGTTATTCAATGCTTCATTATCATGGTTTACACCATTTATAAGCACTAACCCTCTATTACTCAAATCAATAGAAGCACTACGTATAGACATAAAGTTCTGTATTGTTAAAGTGCTAAATATCATGTCATTTACCTCCTGATATTGCTTCCGCAAGTATTTCTAACCCTACATCTACCACATCATTCAATTTACCATCATAGTTTTCTTTAGCATACTTTTTTACTGCTTCCTCAAATGAATCTGAGATACCTATATCACTCCTATCCAATTCAGCGTAATTACGTTCTATATCTAACCTAACATTCACATTTTCTTCATCAATTACTGACTTTATTGCTTCCACTGCCTCAGCTGGTGTTTTTATCCGATAAAAATCAGTACTCATGTTATCTGGTACATCTTCTGGAGAATTTATAGTAATAAACCTTGGTCTTTTTATAGGTACAAACTGTACATCATACCTCTTACTTGTATCTACCACAAAAAATCCATTAAACCCACCATCTTCATCGGATTTAATCTCGTCATTAAAGGTGTTCTGTACTGGAGTTCCACAGTAGAATGAATTATGAGATAATAACTGAGGTCTGTGATAGTGCCCTAGTACTACATACTTCCATTTGTCCCATTTCAAGTCTTTCATTGAATACTCATCATTCATGAGATACATTCCGCTGCCTACTGCCCCACCAGTCACACCTAGATGAGCCATAAGTATATTGTTTTTACTATTGGAATCAAAGTATTTATTTATGGACTTCAGCACAAATTTTTTATTCCTAGAATAAGGTATAGCCACTACTGAGGTATCATTCAAGTCAATTTTACATGGTTTTTCTATGATGGTAGCTACGTTATACAAGGTGTGAATAGATGAGGTAGGTAAGTCCGAAGCATCTGTCTGGTCGTGGTTTCCAGACAAAATTATTAGCTCAATATTTCTATCAGCAAAACTCTTAATGACTTTATGAGCAGCATTAAACGTATCCACGTTAATGCTGCACCTTTTGTGAAAAACATCCCCAGCATTCAATACAACAGAAATATCATTCTCAATACAATAATCCCTTAAATCACAGATTCCATCCAGGATATTGAGCAATCTGGAATTCAACTCCTTAGCAGATTC
>Ga0256407_10002660_pt1 | contig 33510 bp, 27 predicted proteins | sample RumenRJG_04DNA_FD_193489 | JGI IMG/M metagenome (GOLD analysis project Ga0256407, IMG submission 193489) | Bovine rumen microbial communities from Lethbridge, Alberta, Canada - RJG_04 | ecosystem: Host-associated > Mammals > Digestive system > Stomach > Rumen | place: Canada: Alberta...
TGCCGCAGACGAGGAAGGTGATTGAGAAGTGGTATGACGACCTTGAGGAACGCTATAACAACGGCGAACTGACTGAGGCAGAGGCAGATCTGTCGGCTCGTGTCGGAGAGCACATGATGCGTGCAGCCATTCCGCTCGTGGCATTGGAGGGCAAGGAATCGAAGGAGCTTCTGGAGTTTATCAGGTGGGTTGGCGACATCGCCTTCTATAACCTTTGCTGGATTTTCGGGCATTGCGTTCAGAAGAATCTTGAGGAGGCGAAGGAGATGATGGGTAGTCATCAGGACTTGCGTAAGACGGCAGAGCCTATTCTTCTGAGACTTCCGAAGGTGTTCACGCTTCAGCAGATGAAGGATCTGCGCAAGGAACTTGGGCAGAGTGAGAACTGTAATATGCTGTTGAAGCGATATGTTGAGAGTGGTAAGCTGAAGCATCTGAATAGAGGCGTGTACCAGAAGGTGGATAAATGAAAAATGAACAATGAAAAATACAGATTAGTATTTTTCGCGTGTGGCCTTTACCCTGAAAAAAGTAACTTGTATTTTTCATTTTTCATTGTTCACTTTTCATTTAAACGGAAACTATCATAATATCAGATATTAAAAACAGAGACACTATGATACTGACATTGAAACGAATATACTGCAAGGGCACCTATACGCTGGGTGCCCTTCAGATTCAGACGGAGAGCAACAAGGAGTTTCTGACGAACAGATACTTCTGCGATACGCTTGAGCCTCACGCTATTGACTGGCGCAAACAGGAGAAGATTGCGGGTAAGACCGCGATTCCTACGGGGCGGTACAGGGTGGTGATGAGTTACAGTAAAACCTACAAGCGCAGGATGCCGTATCTCCTGAATGTTCCGCATTTCACAGGGATTATGATTCATACTGGCAATTCGCCAGATGATACCCGAGGGTGCATTCTGGTGGGTAAGGCGGTGCGGCCGCAGAAGCCCGAGGAGGAGAACCCGACGGGCGAGGCAACGGTAATCGGCAGGCTCACAGATTCACGTATCACATTTAATAAGCTGTATGAGATTATCAAGGAGGCGATGAAGAAAAATGAAGAGATTTTTCTAATTGTTAAATGAAAATATTAAATGAAAAATGAAAAGTGAAAAATGAAAAATACAGATTAGTATTTTCGCGTATTGCCTTTACCCTGAAAAAGTAACTTGTATTTTTCATTTTTCACTTTTCACTTTTCATTTATATTCCGAACTTGAACTTTGCGCCTATGCGGCACCAGAGACCGGGCTGGGGAATGGTGGCGTAGTCGTAGTATGTCTTGTCGAAGAGATTGGTTGCGTCAAGATATACGGACCAGCGGGGGGTATCCCACGAGAGACGGGCATCGGTGAGGGCATAGGATGGATTATCACGACCTACGCGGTCTTGCCATCGCCATGAGAGACTGAGGTTGAGGCGCTTCCATAGCCTTCCGTCGGCACTCAACACGACCTTGTGACGGAGGTAGTCCATTGCGTATTTGCTGCTGATGACCGTGACGTCGTACTCGGAATCCTCGTTGATGTAGCTGTATTTCGCACTTAGCTTTCGCAGAGGGCACGCCTCGCTCCATAGCTCCTGCGGGAGGAGGTTGAGGTTAAGTTCGAAGCCCTTGTTGTCAAGCTCGAAATTGACGGAATGGAAGATGCCGTCGGACTCTCCTGTGAGGGCGTCGGAATACGTAACCCAGTCTATCATATCCGTCTTGTGCGAATAGAAGAGCTGTGCCTCTGCCATGAAGCCGTTGGCGCGGTATTGCGCTCCGAGCTGGTAGTCGGTTGTCTTTTCAGGCTTCAGGTTGCTGTTGCCCTCGATGTTCGCTCCGCTATAATACAGGTCGGTGAAGGTTGGCATTCGGAGAGCCATGTTCCATGAGGCGTAGAGCTTCCACGCTTCGGTGGGGCGGTAGCTGATGTCGATGCCTGGATAGACGCGCCACTTGGTGTCGAGACCGTCGTTCATGTTCGCCAGAAGACCGAGGGAAACGGTGAGGTCGCGGAGGAGAATGTCGTGCTCAAGGAATGCGGAGAGGTTGGTTCGCGTGTCCTTGTACTTGTAGAGCTTATCGGATTCGGCATCGTGTCCGCCAGTCTTTTCCCAGTCGGATTCGGGCATTGGCTTGCCGAGTTTCGTGCTCTTGATGCCTTCGCCACGCACCTCTAAGCCGAGGGATGTCTTGCCGAGAGGGGAGGAGAACCATGCGTTGAGCGATGCGCCTCGGGAATCGACCTTGTGGAAATTCTCGCCTGCGGGGTTGTCCTTGTGCCATTGGTAGTGGTCGAACCAGCGGTTCCAGTAGAGCTGTGGGGCGAGGTGTACGGCGCCAAGCTTGATGTCAGCGTTGAGGGCTGCCATCAGTCGCTCGTTGCTCTCCCATTGGTCGGTGGAGGAAGCGCCGTAGAAGGTGTTGGCGGCGTAGGGCTTGTAGCTGTAGCCGAGCTGGCCGCTGAGGGTGGCGTTAGCCCCGATCTCGGCGGTGGCGTGGTAGAAGAGGCGCGAGGAGGTGAAGTTGCTGTTAGGCGTTGCTCCGTCGGTGCGCGTGTAGCCGCCAGAGAGGGTGTGGTGCGTAGGGCCAAAGGACTTGGCGAGGGAGGCATTCGCGTGGGCGTAGCCGTACTGACCAGCACTCAAAGACAAAACGGCGGCCTCTCCCCCCGCCCTCTCCCGTAGAGAGGGAGCCGATTCGGGCACGGCCGTAACAATATTTATCACGCCATTGAACGCACTGGTGCCATAGACACGCGCGGCAGGTCCTTCGAGCACTTCTATGCGCTCGATGTCTTCGGGAGAAACTGGGAAATCGGCTGATAAATGACCTGTGTGGGGTGAGGAGATGTTGACACCATTCAACAGAATGGTAATCTGGTCAAAATTTCCTCCACGCACGGAGATGTCCGTCTGTACACCAAAGCCACCACGCTGACGGACATCGACGCCGGTAGCTAATTTCAAAATGTCGTTGATACTCTCTGCCGCCGCACGATGAATATCCTCTCGTGTGATGACAGACACGATCTTTGCAGACTCTGCGAGAGTCAACGGAGCACGAGAGCCGGTGACGACCACCTCTTCGAGCTTCAGTTCTGAGCGCTGGAGCGAGTCGCCGGTTGCCTCGGTGATGACGCTGATACCGTCTGCCTTTGCGTGGGAGAGGGTAGCGACGCTGAGGGTTCCGATGAGCACCTCACGACCTGCTACGGCGAAGAGGGCGTAGCCTTTGCGTGAGAAATGCTTGAATCGCAATGCCTTGCGCTCACAGAAAAGTTTCTGTTGCATCTGTTTTTTTATTATTGATAATTAATGATAAATAGGGGAGCGTGTGCTCCTTCCTTTTTTTCAGCGTGCAAAGGTATAATAAAAAAATGAGAAATGGAAATTATTGAAACGAAAAAAGACGCAAAGGCACGGAGTTTGTTAGACTTTGCACCTTTGCGTCCTTGTGTTTGTTAAACTATCAATTTACTTCGCCAGATATGGGAAGTGGAGAGCCTTTAATGTGCCAATTGCATTTCCCTGAGCATCGTAAGCGTTGAAGAGGAGGGAGGTAGCGGCATAAGGTTCGCCCCATGTTCCGTCGTCCTCGAACTCAAGGTATGTAGCCTGGTCGTCGTTGTCGTAGAAGAAGCTACCAGAGATGCTGACTTTGTCGTTGGTAGTGATCTCATCATTCTGGGCATCGTACAACGCTGTGAAGACGTTGTAGTTCTGGAATGTGCCTGCGTACTGACCAGCATTAAGTGTGAGGGTGTTGGTCTTTTCGTTGAAGCTGACAGGAATCACGAAACCATAGTCGTTGAGAACGAGAGCGTATGAAACAACGCCTGTGGTATCAGTAGATGATACGAACTTTGCGTTGAGAGCGTTGTAATCAGAGATTTTTGCATCGTAGTAAACGAGCAGCATGTCTCCGAGGAGATCCTTCTCAACTTCACACTGCTGGATGAGGATAGAATCCTTGTTTGAGCCAGCCTCGTAGTAGATGTATCCGCTACGCAGGTGACCAGTAGCGTTTTCCGCAGCTGTTACCTTGAGGATGCCGTTCTCTGCCTGGCATGTAATCCAGTCTTCGGCAGTCTGGCACTTGAAATCAACGTTGCAGGTGTATGGAATCTCAAATTCAGCCTTTGCATCGTTAAGGTAGAACTCCTTTGCATCAATAGAAATGATAGTACCTTTCTGGATGACTGCCACTTCTGTAACGTCGCTACCACTCTTGATTACGACCTTGCCACTACGATATTCAATGCCGAGGTTGTCGGTAGTCTTAACCGTGATGGTCTTGCCGCTTACAGAGGTTGTGAACCAGTCGGATGATGCTGTTGCCTCAATGGATGAAGCTGCATCTACGACGATAGTACCCTCAGATGCCTTCACGCTCATGTCAGACACGTTCTGGCTTACGATTCTGATAGAACTTGTTAATGCGTATTCGCCCTCGCCGTTGTCGCTGCATGACGCTAAGCCAATAATGGCAAGCGTCAGCAGTAATGTATTCAATATCTTTTTCATGTTGATAGTCTAAATTAATTATCAAAAGGTGATGAAACTAAGCCTTTGTACAAGGTGAAGTATATGTTAGGATTCTCCATTTGCTCCATCTTGATCCATGTAGGATTCTTAGGATCATCGGCAGTAAGGGTGTATGTGTATCCCTTTGGACCGCAGAGGAGAGAAACAACGTTGTTGTACTTAGCGTTATTGAAGTACCAAACGCCGTCGCCTTCACCCTTTCCTGCAAAGTAGAGAGTTACGATGTCGTCGGTGAGAATGTCAGCATTGATAAGCAGAGAGCCAGCATAGTTGCCGCTTACGAATGTGAATCCGAATGCACCAGAATAATCGAGCTGTCCGCCCCAGTCATTAGCACCAAGAGCCATGTAGCGGATAATCTCGCCTTCAGAGGCACTTCCTTCCTTAGCCAGGTTGAAATACTTCATAGCCTCCTCAGATGTAGCACTTGCCTTGAATGACCAGTACTGTGTGGTGAGGAACTCGGTAAGAGGCTGTGGGAGAGCTACGAGGGCAATTGTATTGTCAGTTGGGTTTGCCCAGATGCCGTTCTCAGAATAGTTGAAGCCAGTCACGTTCTTGCCCATGATATTCACGGTGTCCTTGAACTCGAATCCTGTAGTAGTGGTGATGAAAGGCATGTCTGTGCTCTCACCTGTTTTAGGATCGGTGAAAACAAATACGTTATTGACACGTCGTGTAAGGATAGAATCACCATCAATCACGAAGGCGTATTTGCCAGAGTGCATCTTCTCTTCAATTGACTGAATGTCAGCGATGTACTTCTCGGCAGACTCGTTGAGACGATGCATATACATCTGAACTCCGCTACGCTTGCCCTTGAGGGTGATGAGGTCGTCCTGAACGTCCATGATGATGAACTCGAAGTCGCCGTCCTTTGCCTCATATTCACCAGCAGAAGGTGTTGAGTATGCGTGCATCAATGAGTTATAGGTGTCGAAGCTGAGAACAGGACCATCATCATTAGTGAGCTTATAGAGACTTGTCTCGCTATGGTCAGCTTCCTGTGAATAGACGGTAGCCTCAGTACCCTTGAACTGAATGGCGTATGCTATGCCACCGTAGGTAAGATTACGGTTTGGATAGTAGTCGAGAGACCAGCCATTCTCGTTGCCTGTGAGGGCAGCCTTAGTCTTGTCAAGAACCTCCTGCATACGCAGAGAAGAAGACTTGTCGAAAATATCCTCCTGATCCTTCAGACATGACTGAAACAATAAGGTAGAAAGGAGGAGGAAGAAAGACAACACGGCCTCTCCCCCCGCCCTCCCCCGTAGGGAGGGAGCCGATCCGACAAAGAGGGATCGGATATTTTGTAGTTTACTATTCTTTTTCATAAATAAAACCTTTTAAGTATTTATTTGTTTGTTATGAATGGCCTTTCGCGCTCCGGCCCCCTCCCTACGGGGGAGGGCGGGGGGAGAGGCCGCTATTTATTACTTAACCGTAATATCAGTAAGATCCACCTTGCCGGCGAATACGTCTGCCTGACGACGCTGAACGGTTTCGCGGAGAACATCAATGTCGATATTGAAGCTTTCCTTCATGTATCGGCGAACGATGTCAAGCTTTGAGCTTAACAGCTCTGAAGGTGCTGTTTTTTCTTCACCAGTCTTTTTGGCCTTCTCAGCAGCAGCCTCGTCAGCCTCTTTCAACCATTCTTCCCACTGACTTGCATCATTAGTGATATAGGTTGAGAGCATCTCGGCAAAGTCCTCCTGATAAGAGTTCTGAGAGTAAGCTGTGATGAAGCCATTTGCCAGGTATTCCTTGTCGTATGGCTCTTCGCTCCACATATCACCTACGTATTTGTCACCAGTAACCAACTGGAAGTCGGCAGGAATCTCCTTTGTCTGGTTCATGATGTGGGTGAACTCGTGGTGGATGGTCTTGAAATAGAAATAGTTCATGTATTCAGGACCTTTGGCGATATTATCGCTGAGATAATTCAGACCAGCAAGCAGGATCTTACGACCACCCTCAGCAGTACCAAGGATGTATGTGCCGTTGTTGCGGTACTCCCATTCTCCGATAAGGAAGAACATCTTAGGGAAGTAGCGGCGTGTGAAGTCTGTGCCTGCAACCTCATCGTATGTCTCTACGCAGAGATACTTTACGAGATGTGCCATCTTAATAGCATCATTATACTTTGCAGGTACTGTGTAGTAGTCGTAATCAGACTCAGTTTCCTTGTATCTGTACTTGAAGTCGATATTGTATGGAGTGGCGAAGTTTACCTCCAGCCATTTATCGAACTCAGTCTGCTCCTCATTAGGTGTAACAATCACGCTCTTGCCCTCATCTGGATCGTCAGAAGAACAGGCACCCAATGTCATTGCTCCCGTAGCAAGCAGTATGGCGTATAATATATTTTTTTTCATAATGATATTTACATTTAATATTTTAAGTGAAAAATGAATAATGAAAAATTATAAAATACAGATTACCATTTAAGGTGAAAAGTGTAAATTGTATTTTTCATTTTTCACTTTTCATTTATTATCTTGGATTCTTCTCCATTCCAGCCATAAGCACCTTGTTAGGAAGCTGTAGAGCGCGTCGTGGGTCGTCCTTCTTCAGGAAATCGACTTTCTTCGCAGGATTACCGTCGGCGTTCATTATACGACGTGGAATCTCAATGCCGTAGCGCTTGATGTCGAACCAGCGAAGACCGAGGTGCATGGTCTCTACGCGACGGAAGGTAAGAACAGCCTGAAGCATATTCTCCTGAGTGCTACCTTCTGCATCTATTGAGAATGAAGGATTGAGATGCTTCTTGAGCTGTGACTGAATACCAGCTTCGTCAGAGTAAGAATACTTAGCCTTGTTGTAGAACTCGTTCACGATCTCTGGTGTCAGAACGGTCTGACTCTTGGTTATTGCGTGCATCCATGCGGTCATATCCTCACAAGCCTTGTCGTACTGCTTGAGCATGATGTAAGCCTCTGCACGGCTGAGAAGAGTCTCATCGGTAGTGAGAGTTGGATATACTGTGTGGTGGTATCCAATCTTTGCTACAGGGTCTGTGTATTCAAAGATGTATGGCAACTTCCAGAAGATAGTCTTGTCGAGGTTGGTTGCTCCATAAGCCTTTGGAGTTACATAGAATGAAGTGTAGCCACCCCAGAGCTGTGTAGCACGGATATCCTCATGCTCTGCAAGATACTTGCCATGAGAGTAACGGCTGTTGTAGCGGTAAGGACCGAAGAACAAACCACCAGCAGAATAAGATGTGAGAAGCAAGAGGTTTGCATTCTCATCGGCGTTAATATACTGATTGGTGATAGCTTCGAAGCTCTGTGTCATCTGTGACATAGACTTCCAGTTGCGAAGCATAGTTGCAGGCTGGTCGCCAAGACACAATGTAGCAGCCTCAATAGCCTTCTCCCATTGCTCGGTGAAGAGATAGAAACGTGTAGCGAGAGCGTATGCTGCACGCTTTGTGAAATGGTACTTAGGTACTGTGTAGTAAGAACCGTTCACAAGTGGCAGTCCTTCCTCTATGTCAGCCTGAATGTGGTTGTAGAGGTCGGTCATATTGCCGCGCTCGTACTTTGGATTAAGCTGTGTCTCAGGCTCTGTGAGGTATGGCAAACCAAGCTGAGTGTCGTTCTTAGCCTTGTCATAAGGCATACAGAAAATATTGGCGAGCATGAAATAGTTGTATGCGCGGCACATGAGAGCCTCGCCCTTTGCCTCCTGCATAGCAGAAGAAGTAGGCAAATTCTCTATAGCCTTCAGCACTTCGTTTGCTGCGGAGATACTTACAAGTGAACTTTCCCAGAAGCTCTCCAATGATTCATTGTCCTGTTCTTTCTCGTCCTTCCATGCCCATGTATCCTCACAGAAACGCTCTGTTTCTGGATTACCTTCGCCGTAATCGTCAATGTTATCAGAAACGAGTTCGGCTACATAGATATGGTCATGATCAGGATAGGCACCTACAAGGAGGTTCTCAACCTTCTGTTCATTGTCTATTGTTGCGCGGTTGTCAGGATTTGTGTCGAGGAAATCGTCACAGCTCACCATGCATGAAGCACCTACGATAATCGCGCCGGCGTATGTATATTTTAATAATGTGTTCAACATATCAATTTGCTATTTAAATGAAAAATTAAAAATGAAAAATTATAAAATACAGATTAGTATTTCTAAATGAAAAATGAGCAATGAATAATTACTTAAATACAGGTTCCCTTTTCGGGTTTCTGTGTTACTTGTATTTTTCATTTTTCACTTTTCATTTTTAATTTCTTTTTTTATTTCACCTCAACGATTACGCGACGATCGTAAGCTGTGTTCTCGAGCATACTTACACCGCCCTTGCTGCTAATTACCATCTGGCTACGGCTTACGCCTAATGCCTCAAGTGACTTGGCAACAGACTCGGCACGCTGTGCAGAGATGCGGTTGTTGATCTCCTCTGTGCCTGTTGCGCTGTCAGCATAGCCTGTGAGATATACCTTGAGGTCTGGGTTCTTCTTTGCAGCCTCGGCAATAGTGCGGAGATTAACTTCCTCACCAGCCTCAAGCTGTGATGAAGAGTTGAGAGCGAAGAATATAGAGAGTGGCATGAACTGCTTTTCCTTCTCTACCTTAACTACTTCCTTCACAACTTCCTTGACCTCTGCAGGCTTCTGGTTAGCGAGCTGTCCGCGAAGACGGTTGATCTCTGCGTTTGCGTTGTCGAGATCAGACTGGAGCATAGCTGCACGACCGTCATCCTTCTTAACGCTAGAGTCATTACCACCAATACCTACGCGAAGTGTTGCTGTGAACTGCTTTGGTGTAGGAGCTGCCACACCACCTGCGTTGAAGAACTCAGGATCCTGACCATTCAGCTTCTTATCAGCATAGATAAGGAAGAGGTTGGTAGCCTGAAGTTTCAGAGAGAGGTTGGCAAGGCGAAGCTTCTCTGTGATGCTCTTTGGGAAGTCATAGCCGATAGAGATTTCCTTCATGCGGATGAAGTCACCCTTTGCAATACGCTCTGTGCTGTAGTTGTAAGCGTTGTAGGCGTATGCGAGGTGTGAGTCATTCTCGTTCTGACGCTTTGAGGCAATAACCGGAATGTTGGTATATTTCTCATCACCTGGAGTTGTCCAGCGGTTGTTGAACTCCTTTGGAGTTGACATAAGGTCGGTGTATTCATTGTCGAATATAGGGTCGAGACGTATTACGTTGCCGAAAGAATAGGTAATGAATACGTTGAGTGACAGATTCTTGTACTTGAATACGTTGCCGAGTGAACCTACATCTGTTGGCTCAACAGTACCAGAGTATTCAAGGAACAAGAGCTTTTCTTTGTCTCTTTCCTGGAAGTAGATGTCGGTGGTACTTACATTACCATCCTGATCAAGGAATGTAGGAAGACCCTCATTGTTTAGTCCCATGAAAGGAATAGAGAAGAGCGCGCCTACTGGGTAGCCTTCACTTGCGAATGCCGTTTCAGAACCTGTACTTGTACGTGACACAAGATTCATTATGTTATTTGTAGTATTCAGGTCTGTAATGGTATTTGAAGAATGAGAGTAGATAAAGTTGGTAGTCCAGCTGAAGTCAGGAGTCTTGATGTTGTTGGTAGTGAGACTGATTTCAATACCATTAGCCTTCATGCTTGCAATGTTACCGAGCTTATCAATCTGACCGCCTATACCCTGTGTGGTAGCAACGCCGATAAGGTCGTAGTTGTTACGCTTGTACCAATCCACTTCAAGGTTGATGCGGTTGTTGAGGAAACCTGCAGACAATCCGAGGTTAAGCTCGTGCTTCTTCTCGTATGTGAGTTCCTCGTTTGCAAGGTTCTTGATGTAGAGCATACTCTCACGAACACTTGCAAAAGGACGCCAAGGGGTCTGGCTACCGATTTCTACGATAGCGTTTGAGATGCTTGGACGCTCAGCGGTAAGTGAGTAAGATGCGCGGAGTGAGAGGTGTGAGAGTGTAGGCTCAAATTTCTCGAAGAAATTCTCCTCGTGTACGTTCCAAGAGCCTGATACGTTCCATGTAGGCAACCAACGAGCAGCGCGGCTCTTACCCATACGGTTTGTACCCTCATAACGGTAAGTTCCATTCAGAGTGTAACGACCTTGGTATGAGTATGTTCCGTTTGCGAAGAAAGCAGCACTACGCTCGTGCTTGTTTTCGAGAGTATAGTAGTCGGTGTTCTCCTCAGAACCCTTCTTGAATACCTGATATGCGTAGTTAGGTATCTCACCCATTGTATATTGCATACCCCATCCACGGAACCAGGTCTTGTGGCGGTTTACATAGTTTGTCTCCATACCGCCATAGAGGTTCACGATGTGATCCTCAGCAAATACATCATTGTAAGATGCTGTGAGACGTGTGTCCCACTTGTACATGTTGCGGTCTGTGCGCTCGTAGATACCACCGTCAGGAAGTACTGAGATTGGGAGTGCATAGATGTTGTCTGGATCCTTGTAGAGGAATGGGTTCTTTTCGCGAATGTGTGAGTTGCCCATTGCGCGATATGCCATAGCCTGATTACTATTGTCGAGAATATAGTGCTCCTGACTTGTTGTGGTGTTCTGCATACCAGCAAGCAAGGTGAGCTCAACCTTCTTGATAGGCTTGTACTTCAAGCTACCTGTAACACGGAAGTCATTTACGCCAAGCTCCATGTAGTTGTTTTGCAACTCATTGAAGATATTGAATGGAGCATAGTTGCGTGTGTAGTACTCATCAGGATCAAGAGCACGTGAAGTGTTCATCGCATAAGAATAAGGGTTGATGTCGAAGTCACGCTTTACCTCACCTGTAACGGCATCAGTCTCCTTACCGATAGTACCTGGAGCCTCCTGCTTACGATAGGATGCGTTAGCTATTACGTTGAACTCCAGTTTCTTGCTTATGTTGAAAGTAGAGTTGAGGTTAGCGGTGTAACGCTCTACCTGACTCTTCTTATACCATCCTGGATCATACATAGCACTTACAGATACATAGTGCTGTGATTTCTCAGTACCAGAAGAAACGCTTACTGAGTGGTTGTGCATGATGCTGTTTGAGAACAGACGATCAAACCAGTTCGTGTTTCTCATCTCGGCAGCACGGAGATATGCGTTGCGTGCAGCTGTGGTGTTTGCAAGTCCGAACTGTCCGGTTGTTGGATCATATTCCGTGATGAGCTGATACATCTTACCATACACGCCACTCTCAGATTTGTTTGCAATCTCTGCATAGTTGAGGTAACCCTTCTGCTCAAGCTCCTGATATACAGACATCTGATCCTGAGAGTTCATGATGTTGAAATCGTTATAACTTGGCTTCAGACGCATTGTATATTCGCCTGTGTAGTTTACGAATGCGCTTCCAGTCTTACCCTTCTTAGTGGTGATTACGATGACACCAGCCATAGCACGAGCACCATAGATAGAGGTTGCAGAACCGTCCTTCAGAATCTGGAATGACTCGATATCATCAGAGTTAAGACCTGCGATGGCACTTGAGATAAGTGTCTCGGCATCACCAGAAGACAACTCGTCTGCGCTTACCTCGGTCACATCCTCCATGATAACGCCGTCAACAACCCAAAGAGGCTTTGATGAGCCAAAGATAGAGGTTGCACCACGTACACGGATCTTTGGAGCAGTACCGAATGTGCCTGACACGTTCTGTACGCTTACACCGGCAGCACGTCCCTCGAGAGAGCGTGAAATATCTGCCATACCGTCAATCTTTGCTGATGTAGCGTCAATCTTTGCGGTAGCACCTGTGAAGAGACGCTTGTCGGTCTTTACCATACCCGTTACAACGACATCTTCAAGAAGTCCGTCGCTTGCGAGCTTGACTACCATGTTTGCCTTTGGGCTGACGATCGTAGTCTTCATACCTACATAGCTGATTGATAATTTCTTGCCACTTGGCACATCAATAGTAAAGTTACCATTGATGTCGGTGACAGTACCCTTTTTGTCGCCCTGTACCATAACAGTAGCGCCGATTACCGGTTCTCCGTCCTCTTGTGAGAGAACAGTACCTGTAATCTTTGTTTGTGCCAGAGCTGTTGTAGCCATACACAGCATACTGACTAAAAACAGGATAAGTTTCTGTTTCATACTTAATACTCTATAATTACTTGAAAATTTGTTACGTCTTTATTATCCCTGGCTTCTTCGGATTTTATGTAGGATAGTGTAAAAAAAATATTGGATTCGTGTTGTATATAGATGCAAAGGTACTTAAAATTTATTAAAAGAAAGAATAAAATGCTAAAAAACTTTTGATAGAATGACATTTGTCAATTAAATCACATGGTTTGGGTATTAAAAAGTAACATTTTTTAGTTATTTAAGTGCTTATTTTCGTAGAAATGCTGGATTTCATAGAGATTAGATGGCTTGTTGTCGTTGTCATATATGTTGAAATCAATCATTATATCACCTCCTTTCAAGATATCCTTCTTTCCATGTTTCCGCTAAGCTTATAAGTCCGCTATACCTTCGCTTCAAAACCGTTGCAAGTCCGTTCCTAAGAATGGGCAGAAAATGGGATTTGCAAGGGATTTGCTTCGGATTTGCAAGGGACTTGATTTCTTCGGATTTATGTTAGTTTTTGAAAGCATTATAGCGTGGGATTTGATATATTTCTTTTGATTTAGACCTGATTCTTATAGACACAAAAAAGGATCAGTAGAAACTCACGTCTCGGCTGATCCTCCAAAACTTTTATTTGATTATGAAAGGGGGAAACATTGTTATAATTTCTTGTTTCGGGGCTACTCTTATGAGTAGCGGAGAATCTGACCTGGGCGAACCTTAATGTCGCGTGTCAGATGATTGAGCTTGCAGAGCTGGTCAACGGTAACACCGCGACGCTTAGCAATGCTGTAGAGAGTCTCGCCAGCAGAAACCTTATGATAGCGTGTCTCTGTGTAGTGACGAACTTCGCTTTCTGCGATTTCCTGCTTTTCCTCTGCAGTCTCTGTTATCTCAGGAGCACCATCAAGCTGAATCGTCTTGTTGATTGCAATAGACTCGGTCTCGTAGTCACTCTTGCGGAACATGTAGTAATCGGCTGTCACATCCTGATTGACGAAATCGAAGAGCAATGCAGGATTGAGTGCTACGCCGCAGAGGCGTGTCTCAAAGTGAAGGTGTGAACCCGTGCTTCGTCCTGTGTTACCACCAAGACCGATTGGCTGGCCAGCCTTTACTGTTTCATTCTCATCCACCAGCCAGTCACTCATGTGACCGTAGATTGTCTCTAATCCGTTAGGATGGCGGATGACAAGGAACTTACCGTAGCCACGTGCCTCGTATCTCTTGATGCGAACCTTTCCAGAGAAAGCTGCTCGGATTGTATCGCCGATATATACTTTGACGTCAAGTCCTTTATGAATGCGTCCCCAGCGTGGTCCCATCTTACTTGTGATGACTCTACTGGTTGTAGGCATACAGAAATGCTTCAGGTTGATTCGGAAAGAATCTGGAAGGAGATCTGTCTGCTTGTGAGCGTATCTATTATCCCAATCCTCATAAAGCTGAGCAGCGGGATTTTCTAGTGATTCCTTTTCTATTACCGTCTTAAGAGCTAATGTGTCAACTGCTCGCATTCTGCGATCTATTGGAGCCTGTCTGGCTAGCAAGTCTTGTGCAGTTACTGGTGCCGCGACCAGAATTAGCATAATGTTAAGTGTGAATAGTTTATATATTTCCTTTAATTTCATTAGACACTGTTTAGTTAATATTTAATCGTTTCCACAATCCCCAAATATGGAAAACCGATGCAAAGATAAACAAAATAATCGGTTTTGCCAAACTTTTTTTAAGAGAATATTCCCGAATTTAACAATAAAGTATTCTTTTAACTCTTATTAACAATCTTTGTCCGAAAAACAGTTTACTTTTTCGTGAAATATACCTAACTTTGCAAGCAAAATCGCATATTTATGAATATAACTCGCATAATACCCCTATTAACCTTGATGTGTATCAATAATTTCGCATCTTTGGCGCAATCTGTGGGAAATCCGCAGAAGGGTGGCAACTATCTATATTGTCACATGAGTGGTCGAGGGCAATGGACTGCCTATGCTGTTTCGCGTGATGGGGTAGAGTTTCACGACCTTATCGGAGGAGACTCCGTTTTCTCAAGTAAGGCACTTGCAGGTATAGAAGGAGGTACGCGCGATGCGTATATATGCCGTAAGCATGATATGAGCGGTTACTTGATGGTGACAACAGACATGAACAATGCGGCTACAAAGCGTCTTGGCAAGAAAGATACATGGGATAATTATGGTATTAACCTCCTGACATCTGATGATCTTGTGCATTGGAAATCCACTACCTTCGATTTTCGCAAGGGACTGGAAATTTTCTCTGATACTAAAACAAAAGAGGATAAGGAACGTTCTGTATATAAGGACTGGTCAACGATAAATCGCGTATGGGCACCTCAGATATTCTGGGATTCGGAATATAGATGGGCTGACGGTCGTAAGGGTGGCTATTTCATCTATTACTCTCTCTGGAATAGGGGAGAGGAGGCATACGACCGTATGTATTACTCATACGCAGACGAGAGTTTCACCACTCTTACACAGCCTCGAATGCTCTTTGACTGGGGGTATGCTACCATAGATGCAGATATAAACTATCTGCCAGCCGATGGGAAATATCACATGATGATAAAGAAGGAGGGCGGTAAGCCTGGCTTGTATGCTTCTGTTTCCAGTTCGCTTACGGGTGAATGGCCTGAGCCTGATTCTGTTGACTATGTGAATTTTGAGGGTAAGAAGAAATGCGAGGGCGTGTCTGCTTTTCAGCTTGAAGGTGACAGTACTTGGCGTATTGCGTATATTGAGTATTCTTCCAGACCACGCAATTATCGCATCTGCAAGGCAGACAAGTTTATGCGCAATTTCTCAGAGCCTAATAATATAATAGGTGTAGAGTCTCCTCAACATGGTTCTTTCATGAGAATAACTGATGAGGAATATGAGCGATTGGTGAAGGCGTTTCCCATTAAGGAAAATGAAAAATGAACAATGAAAAATTATTAAATACATGTTAGTCATTTAAATGAAAAAATGGATAATGAAGAAATAATAAAATGCAGATTGCGATTCTTGTGGTATGGAATGTAACTTGTATTTTTCATTTTTCACTTTTCATTTTTTCATTTTAATAAAGTAAGTAATTATGGAAAATAACAACATATCGTCTTCTGCATCTCCGACAGAGAGTGTGACCGTGAAGCCTGCTTCTTCAATGAGGGTACTCTTCGGAACATTTTTTCGTATAGGACTTTTCACCATAGGCGGTGGATATGCCATGATACCTTTGATTGAGGCTGAGATAGTTAATAGGCATAAATGGGTAGGTAAGACGGAGTTTCTTGACCTGATTGCCATAGCGCAGTCATGTCCGGGAGTATTCGCCATAAATATCTCTACGTTCATAGGCTATAAGAAGCGTGGGACGCTCGGGGCTATATGCTGTGCGTTGGGTACAGCTTTGCCTTCATTCCTTATTATATTGCTAGTGGCTATGTTCTTCCATAACTTCCAGGATGTGCCTTGGGTTGCAAGTGCATTTGCCGGCATTCGTCCTGCTGTTGTGGCTCTTATAGCTGTGCCTACGTGGAATATGGCAGTACGTGCAAAGATCACGTTTATAAATTGCTGGATACCAGTCATAACGGCTGTGTTAATCTGGGCATTGGGTGTTAATCCTATATATATAATCCTTGCTGCTGGAATAGGTGGTTTCATTTACGGACAATTCATTAAGCCAACAGAATAATTCTTTCTTGAAATGATATTCTTCACACTCTTCTATACATTCTTCATGATAGGTCTTTTCGGATTTGGAGGAGGCTATGGCATGATTTCGCTGATTCAGGCTCAGGTGGTTTATGAGCACCATTGGATGACATCGGCTGAGTTTACCAATATCGTTGCTATCTCCCAGATGACACCAGGTCCTATCGGCATTAACTCTGCTACATATTGCGGATATACGGCTGTATATAACCTTACAGGCGATTCATTCCTTGCTATGCTGGGTTCATGTACGGCTACTTTTGCATTGGTTCTTCCTTGTCTTGTACTGATGATCGTCATCAGCAAGCTCTTTATGAAATATATGAAGACAGGACCTGTACAGAGCGTATTCCTTGGACTTCGCCCAGCCGTAGTAGGACTCCTTGCTGCGGCCACATTGTTGCTTGTCAATAAGGAGAATTTCTCAACTCCCGACAATCCTTGGCAGTTCTATGTGTCTATATTCCTCTTTGCTGCTACATTCGTTGGCACGAAGTGGGTTGGTGTAAATCCTATAAGAATGATACTCTATGCAGCATTTGCTGGATTAGTACTTTTATAGTGTTTTTGCGTTGTGTACGCACACAAATGCTTGATGTTAGTCAAGTAAAAGTAGAAAAAATAAGGAAAAACGTAAAATTGTTTGCGCACACAAAAAAATAGTCGTACCTTTGCATCGTCAAAAGGAAAAAAGGACATACCAAACAAAAAAATCAGATAGAGTTCTGAATGGTGATGCTCCCGGAAACATTCCTGAATGACACTTTGAATAAGAATTGTTTAGGTTAGTAGAATAATAGATTTAGGTTTTAGTTATTAGGTTAAAGATTGTTTGACTCTTGGATAGCATAAGAATGATCGTGAGGTTGTTCTTTGAATTTAGAAAAGGATTTTAGTTAAACATATTTTTTTAACGCCCCACCAGTCGTGAGACCAGTGGGGCGTTTTTTCTGTATTGTTCTGCATGAGCCGGTTTCGATAGTGTCGGGGCAGAAGGTACAACTCGGTGGCTGAAGGGAAATAGAGGAGAAAGTCAGAAAAATAATCGTTTTTTATGTCTAAATTTTGCGTTTTTGGAAAAATAGTGTAATTTTGCAGTCAAAAATACATAAAAATGAAAAAGGTACTTTTATTTTTTCTCTTAACATTGTGTGCGTGTGTTGGAACTTATGCGGCCAATGATGCCACCTATGATTTCTCTGAGGTCAATTCTGATGGTCAGACAATCTATTACAGATATGTAGAGTCTCCATATTACTGTGAAGTTGTTTCGGGGCCTGAGCAATATAAAGGCGTTATCAGGATTCCTGATTATGTAACAGAACGCCGGATTCCTGTAGTTGGTATTGGTGTAAGGGCTTTTGCAGAGCCTTATGAGCATGGTCTCAAAGAAGTATATTTGCCTTCTAATGCAATTTACATTGATGCTTTGGCATTTCATTCGTGTTGGGAACTTACGAAGGTTTCACTTAATGAAGGCTTAATGTATATTGGCCAAATTGCTTTTGAAAATTGTGCTCGTTTGTCCGAAATAAATGTACCACAGTCGCTTGAGTTCGTTGATTATCTGGCTTTCCATAATTGTTCAAGTCTTCGTCCTATTTACAATTCCTATTGTAAGACGTTCTTCTCATTCCCTACAGGAAATATGGGAAATCAATGCTACAAGATTCCCGATGGTATTGAGACTATCGGTATTTCTGCGTTTAATTTCTCTGAGGTCAAGGATGTTATTATCCCTAATTCCGTAAAGACGATAGAGGAATGGGGATTTAATGGATGTACATTTGAAAAGGTAGATTTGCCAAATTCTATTAAGGTTATAGAGGAATATGCGTTTGGACAGACAAAGCTTAGGCATATAACTATACCTTCGTCTGTTGATTCCATAGGTGGTTATTGTTTTGTGTCTAGTAATTTAGAGAGTGTTGTATTTGAATGTGAATTGGATAGTATTCCTAAAGGATCTTTCGATTGTTGTTCAGAGCTAAAGTCTGTAAAATATCCGGCTTCTGTTCATAAATTTTGTGATTATTGCTTTGCAAATTGTGGCTTTACAGAGTTACCTGATATGACGAATATTGACACTTTGGGAATTGGTGTTTTCTATGCTAATGACAGATTGAAGAAAGTAACTATTCCTGATGGAATAAAAGTCATTCCGTATGATGCATTTAATCTGTGTATGGAGCTTAGAGAAGTGAATTTGCCTTCCACCTTGGTGCGTATTGATGGTCTGGCATTTTGGCAGAATACTTCGCTGAAAAGCATTATTATTCCTGATGGCGTGAGGAGTATAGGTGAAAGAGCATTTGAGTTTTGCGAGAATCTTAAGGATGTAAATCTTGGCAATGGTTTACAAAGTATTGGAGATGGTGCTTTTGCTCAAATAGAGGCTTTGCAGAAAATAGATATTCCTCAATCTGTTACGGAGATAGGTAGTGATGCTTTTGGCTATTGTCCTAATCTTAAGGATGTAATAGTCCATTGGTCAGAACCTATAGCTTTGACAGATGGTATTGGTTGTTGTAGAAAGGAAGTCACTCTCCATGTTCCGGCAGGATGCAAGCAAGCATATCAGAATGCTCCGTATTGGCAAGACTTTACAATTGTAGAGGATGCTGCTCCTGCAACTGATATAAAGGATTGGGATGCTCCGTTTGCGATTACATCTGATAAGGTGTTTTCTGTCTCAGGTCAGCGATTGGAAAATGCTTCGAAGGGAATAAGTATTGTCAATGGAAAGAAAGTCTTTGTGAGATAGTATTTCCATTCGTTAATGGAGAATTCAAATACGATTCTCTGAAAAATCAGCAGAAAATCTTTTCTGTGGTAAAAACATCTTCGAGCTTGTTCATAGGGGCAAGGTGAGCCTGAAAGCCCATAGCTTTTGCTGTGGCGATATTGCTCCTTGAATCATCGAAGAATAGGGTTTCCTCGGCTGAGATTCCTGTAGCATCGATTACGGCTTGGAAGATGCGAGGGTCGGGCTTGGCAAGTTGCATCTCGTGTGATAGGAAAAGTTTGTCAAAGCAATCCTCGGGCTCTACTCCGTGCTTGCGGAATGCCTCTGTTGCAATCTGCCAGCCTCTGTCGTATATGTTACTGAGAAGATATACCTTATGTTCTTTTCTAAGTTCCATAAGCATATCTATTCGTGATTCTGGTATTATATCAAGAACATCATCCATAGCCCATAGGATTTCCTCATTGGTAACATCCTGACGACAAACAGGACGGATTGTTTCACAATATTCTTGCTCTGGCATGAGACCGTTGAGATAGGCGAGGGTAGGGACGGCAATCTCAGGTCGCTTCAGACAACCTTCAAAGTCGGGTAAACCGATATAGTTGAGTGCCTTTGTGTCACGCTCAATATCAAGGTTGATGATGACACCTGCAAGGTCGAAAATATAGTTTGTCATTTATTGGAAGAACTTGAGGAGTTTGACGAGGTCTTCCTGTCGTGCCCAGTTGAAGTCCATGGAAATTGCAATCTGATAATCCTTTCTCTGGTCTTTCTTTATAACGAGCTTCACGGAACGCTCATGTGCAAGAGTTACTTTATTACCTGCTACATAATAATATGTGTCCATGAGTGGATATGGCTCTTCATCATCTGCACCATCTATGCGAGTTGTTGACATACTCTCGCCAATAGCACGTCCTGCACTAAGATCGTCCAGCATGGAAGAGTTTGTTATGGTGCTGTTGTTGAGATATTCACCTTTCATGGTCTCTATATCTATGGTACGCACGCGCACGAGACTTGCCTTGCCTTCCGTAGTGATTACCTCTGCAAGCTGATTCTTCACGTTGACAAAGTTACGCTCACCAATGGTCAGACCAGCTACAACAGGCATAGAGGCTTCCATAATCTCACCAGTCGGCATTTTCTTGTATATGAGAGTGCTGTTCTTTAGGAATATGTTCGTCTGCTTATGCACACTCTCCTTGCCATCCTTGAACTTTATGATGGCAGGCTGAAAGTCATTGAACATAGTCACAGTCTTACTTCTTCCAGAAGGAATCTGAGCATAAAGGGATGAGCATGCTATGAGTAAGGATAGTAGGATGATATTTCTCATAGGACTTGTTTGTTTGAATGTTTAGCACGAATTAGTCAACGACCTCAAAATCCACATACTCGCCTTCGTTGGCAGAGAATATCTTCTTGCCGCTGTTGCTTGAAGAATTTTGCTGGGAAGTATGGTGTTTGGCTTGTGCATTTTGCCTTGTGTTCTGTTGTTGTGTATGGGTATTGAAACCACCGCTGAATCCTCTGAAAGGATCAGGCTGTGGACGTCCCGTAATCTTGTACCATAAGCCTCTCAGTTTCGTGTAAGCTACTAATGCGATAAAGAGAAGTGGTACTAAGACTAACAACAGCAGTATTGCTATTATTATAAAGAATATGTGCATTTGTTCGTAATCTTTTAGAACATACAGGTTCCCTCTCTGCAAGAGAGACCTCGTTTATTTCTTCTGTGTTATTATTGACACTACAATATATGCAACAATGATGACGCTGAATGGTAGATAGAAAAAAATCTCATTTCCTGTTATGATGCCGTATGTAATGCCGCCAATAAGAGCAAGAGCACTGAATACGATGAAGCCGTACTTAATCTCATTGCCCTTGAAGTCCCAATGTTTGAACTTGAGCGCGAACATTGGAATCTCTGCTATTAGAAGCCATGAACTCAATACAATGCCGATGAGCATTAGTGGAAGTGTGTATGCGCAAAATTCCAGATGAGGCCCAAGACCTACGATGAGAGATCCCCAGAAAAGGGCATTCGCAGGTGTTGGGAGCCCGATGAAAGATGTTGTCTGGCGTGTGTCAAGATTGAACTTTGCCAGTCTCAGGGCTGAGAATGCGGAAATGATAAAGGCAAAGAATGGAATAGTACCACGTAATCCTTCAAGGAAAGAAGGATAGTCTATGACACCAAGAAACCAGAACAGGATACTTGCTGGTGCTACACCAAATGTAACATCATCAGCTAGGGAATCGAGTTCCTTGCCGATAGGACTTGACACGCCAAGAACTCGTGCGGTCATTCCGTCGAAGAAATCAAAGACTGCACCAAGAATGATGAACAGTAACGCCATTTCAGGTATGCCATATAATGCGAATACTGTTGCAACACATCCAGAGATGAGGTTGCAACAGGTTATTGTATTTGGGATATGCTTTTTCATAAGAAATAATAAAATGAACAATGAAAAATTATAAAATGCAGATTACGTCTTTAGGCGCAAAAAGTAACTTGTATTTTTTTCATTGTTCATTTTTCACTTTTCATTTAAGATTTCAGTTTTCCTATTACCGTCTGGTTACCAGTAGTTGCCTGGCCGAGCTTCACGTTTATCTCTGTGCCAAGTGGCAGGAAGAGATCCACGCGAGAACCGAACTTGATGAAGCCCAGATGCTCGTCAATATAGCAATCCTCACCTTCCTTGGCATAGGTTACTATACGGCGTGCCATAGCACCGGCAATCTGACGACAGAGTATATCTACACCATTATCCGTGGTGATGATAGTGTCAGCCATCTCGTTCTCTTCACTTGCCTTAGGAAGCCACGCCTTGTGGAAAGCACCATTCTGATGATGCACGAGTTTTACCTTGCCATCAACAGGGAACCAGTTGGCATGCACGTTGAAAAGGCTCATGAAGATACTTACCATGATACGACGCTCATGGAAATACTTGTTCTCGTCAACTTCCTGAACCACAACGATGCGACCATCAGCAGGAGCAACAACGATATTTTCCGTGTCATCCTCTCCGAAATAGCGGATAGGACAACGGAAGAAGTTTACAACGATACAATATATTGTCGTGAAGACAACAGCAAAGCAATAAAATGGAATGTGGGTCTCGAAAGAACGCCACAATATGATACCGATTGCAACAATGAACATTAGGCCGTAGATTAATGTATCAGTGCCTTCTCGGTGCAGTCTGATTTTCTTTAATTTCTTTATTCTTTTTCCCATTATTGGTGAATGAGTTTCGTATTTAGGGTGTATAATTCCGTGCAAAGATACACGTTTTTATCGAAAATAGCAAATTTTTTCTTTATTTTCGTTAATTTATTGCTCTTTTTGCTAATCAAACAGGGATATATTATGGATTTTCTGTAATTTTGCGTTCTATGCAAGATTTCGTTCATCTACACGTTCACACGTATTATTCCATCCTTGACGGACAGGCGTCTGTCAGCAAACTCGTCGATAAAGCTGTTGCCGACGGGATGAAGGGTATTGCCATTACCGATCATGGAAATATGTTCGGTATAAAGGAACTTTTCGACTATTGTAATGGTGTCAATAAGAAACTGAAAGCCGATGGTAAGGAACCTTTCAAACCAATCTTCGGTTGTGAGATGTATGTCGCGCATCATAACAAGGAAGATATGGTAAAGGCGAATGGTGACCTTGGCGGTTATCATCTCATTGTCCTTGCCAAGAACTTCAATGGCTACAAGAACCTTATTCGTCTTGTGTCGCGAGCATGGGTAGATGGATATTATGGTCGTCCGAGAACAGATAGAAAGGATCTTGCCATGTTTCATAAGGACCTTATTATATGCTCTGCCTGTATTGGTGGCGAGGTGCCTAAGAAGATTCTCGCAGGTGATATAGATGGTGCACGTGAGGCTGTTGAGTGGTATCACAACATCTGGGGCGATGACTATTACCTTGAACTGCAACGCCATGAGGTGACAGATCCAAGCATAATGGCGAATCGTGAGACCTTCCCGCTTCAACAGAAAGCTAACCGTGTGCTGATGGATTTTGCGAAGGAGTACGGCATAAAACTGATATGCACCAACGATTCGCACTTCGTTGATAAGGAAAATGCGGAAGCACACGACCATCTTCTGTGTCTTTCTACGGGTAAGGATCTTGACGACCCTGACCGTATGCGCTATACCAAGCAGGAATGGTTCAAGACAAAGGAGGAGATGAACGAGATCTTCTCTGATGTGCCAGAGGCTCTTAGCAACACCCTTGAGATTCTTGATAAGGTAGAGACCTACAATATTGAGAGCGACCCTATCATGCCTTTCTTCCCTATACCAGAGAGCTTTGGTACGGAGGAAGAGTGGAGGAAGAAATATACTGAGGAGGACTTGTATAAGGAGTTCACCAGCGATGAGAATGGTGAGAACCAGATGTCGGAGGAGGATGGTCAGAAGAAGATAAAGAAACTTGGCGGATATGATAAGATCTACCGAGTGAAGTTCGAGGCCGACTATCTTGCAAAACTCGCCTATGAGGGTGCTCAGAGAATCTACGGAAGCGGTACTCCCGATAATCTCACGGCTGATAAGCTGATTAAAGGCTCTTATGGAATACCAGAGGACGTAGAGGACAGAATCCGTTTCGAGCTTCACATCATGAAGACGATGGGTTTCCCTGGCTACTTCCTCATTGTATCAGACTTTATCAATTCTGCTCGTGACGAGCTAGGTGTATGGGTAGGTCCTGGTCGTGGTTCTGCTGCTGGTAGTGTTGTGGCTTATTGTCTTGGTATCACGAAGATTGACCCTCTGAAATATGACCTCCTTTTCGAGCGCTTCCTTAATCCTGACCGTATTTCTTTGCCTGATATTGATACCGACTTCGACGATGATGGTCGTGGTAAGGTGTTACAATGGGTTATGAATAAATATGGTAAGGAGAATTGTGCCCATATCATCACATACGGTACTATGGCGGCAAAGAACTCTATTAAGGATGTGGCTCGTGTGGGGAAACTGCCTCTGGATAAGAGTAATGCTTTGTGTAAGGCTATGCCTGATCGACTGCCTGACGGTATGAAGCCAAAGCTTGCCAACTACCTAAAGTGTACTCCTGAACTTCAGCAGGCAGAGGCAAGTGCCGATCCTCGTGAGGCTAATACTATCAAATATGCCAAAATGCTTGAGGGCACCGTGCGCTCTACTGGTATTCATGCCTGTGGCTTCATCATCTGCCGAGACCCTATTTCCGATCATGTGCCGGTATCTACTGCCGATGACCCTGATTTCCCGGAGATCAAGACTGCCGTTACACAGTATGACGGTCACGTTATCGAGTCTACAGGTCTTATCAAGATGGACTTCCTCGGACTCAAGACCCTCTCTGAGCAAAAGGAGTGTTGCAAGCTCGTGAAGCTGACACGAGGCATAGACATTGACCTCGACCATATTCCTATCGACGACCCTGCCACGTATAAACTCTATCAGGAGGGTAGGACTGTCGGTACATTCCAGTTTGAGTCGGCTGGTATGCAGAAGTATCTTCGCGAACTGCATCCTACGGTTTTTGAGGATCTTATCGCGATGAATGCCCTGTATCGCCCAGGCCCAATGGATTATATCCCTTCGTTCATTGCTCGTAAGAACGGACGTGAGGAAATCAAATATGATATTCCTTGTACTGAGAAGTATCTGAAGGATACCTACGGAATCACGGTATATCAGGAGCAGGTGATGTTGCTTTCCCGTCAGCTCGCCAACTTCACCCGAGGTGAGTCTGATGCCCTTCGTAAGGCGATGGGTAAGAAGAAGAAGGACATCGTTGACAAGATGAAGCCTAAGTTCATCGAGGGCGGTGTGTCAAACGGTCATGACCCTAAGATTCTGGAGAAAATCTGGGCCGACTGGGAAAAGTTCGCTTCCTATGCCTTCAATAAGTCTCATGCCGCTTGCTATTCATGGGTGGCTTACCAGACCGCATATCTGAAGGCTAACTATCCAGCCGAGTTCATGGCTTCCCTTATGACTCGCCGTCGCTCGGATATTAAGGAAATAACCAAGCTCATGGACGAGTGTAAGGCTCTGGCTATTCCTACAAAGGGACCAGATGTAAACGAGTCTATGGATGGTTTTACCGTTAATAAGAAGGGTGAGATTCGTTTCGGACTTTCAGGTATCAAGGGTATGAGTGATGCAGCCGTGCAGGCTATCATTGCCGAGAGGGAGGCTAATGGTCCATATACCGACATATATTCCCTCGTGGAGCGTGTACCTTCGTCTTCAATGAACAAGAAAGCGCTTGAATGTCTTGCAATTAGCGGTGGTCTCGACTGCTTCGGACTCCAGCGTGAACAATACGTTGCTGAGAATAGCGGAGGTTATACGTTCATCGACTTGCTGAGCCGTTATGGCAATCAGTATCAGACGGCAAAGGCTGAGGCTGCAAATTCCCTGTTCGGCGATTTCGGAAGTGTGGAGATTACCAAGCCGAAGCCTGCGCAGGCTCAGGAATGGAGTGCCATTGAGCGACTGAACCGTGAGCGTGATCTCGTGGGCATCTACCTGTCTGCCCATCCGTTGGATGAGTATGCTGTTGTGTTGAAGAACCTCTGCAACAAGCAATGCTGTGAACTGGGTAGCGATGCAGATAAGGAGGAACTTGCCAAGTTGGATGTAGTGTCCGTAGGTGGTATTGTTACAGGTCTGCGCGAGGGCTTTACCAAGCGAGGAACCCCGTTTGGCATAGTTACCATAGAGGATTATGGTGGTGCAGGTGAGATTGCTTTCTTCGATGATTGGGCACAGTGGCGCGGTATGTTCATGGAAGGTAGTTCGCTGTATATCAAGATAAAATATGAGAAGAAGTTCCCTACGAGTACTTATATCAATAGTAGGGTGCAGAGCGTGGAGTATCTGGCAAATGTGCGTGATAAATACATCCGCAAACTCACCCTCATAATCAACGTCGATGATCTGACCGAACTTGATGCCACCGAACTCGTAAACGAGATAGAACATTCTCCTGGAGATGTGGAAGTTGATATACAATGTCATTCCGTTAAGCTCATGCGTCCTGTCAATCTTTCGTCTCGCACTCGTAGGGTAAGCGTTAAGAAAACGTTGATAGATTTTCTTGATAGCAAGAACGCCATTGATTACAGGATTAGTTAATCATATAATTTTTATACATACATTTTTACCTTTGGGTTTTCTCTTCTGGGAAACTCAAAGGTAAATTCTTTTTTGCAACTTGCAGAACTTTGTGAATAATTAGTGATTGTTTCCTATTTTTACCCCTTTTTCCTTTTTTAACATTTAAATTTTGCATATTCGATGTTTTATTCGTAATTTTGTGTTACTAAACAGTGAAAAAAGCAATTAGAAATATATAATGAATATAACAAGCGATTTCAGAAAATATGCCACAGGCCATCTCGGAATGAATGGCATGGCTCTTGATGATGTGATGAGAGCACAGGCTCAGTACCTTAATCCTTATATTCTTGAGGAGCGTCAGTTGAATGTTACCCAGATGGATGTGTTCTCTCGACTGATGATGGACAGAATTATCTTCCTCGGCACAGAAATCAATGACTATACTGCCAATACCATTCAGGCTCAGTTGCTTTATCTGGATTCTACTGATCCTGGTAAGGATATCTCTATCTATGTCAATTCTCCTGGTGGTAGTGTGACTGCTGGTCTTGGTATTTACGATACTATGCAGTTCATTTCAAGTGATGTAGCTACTATCTGTACTGGTATGGCTGCGTCAATGGGTGCCGTGCTCCTTGTTGCAGGTCAGGAGGGCAAGCGTTCTGCGCTTCCTCATTCTCGTGTCATGATTCACCAACCTCTCGGTGGTGTTCAGGGACAGGCTTCAGATATTGAGATTGAGGCAAAGGAGATTCAGAAGTTTAAGAAGGAACTTTATAACATCATCTCAAGCCACTCTCACACTCCTTACGAGAAGGTATGGGCTGACTCTGACCGTAACTACTGGATGACAGCAGAGGAGGCAAAGGAGTATGGCATGATTGATGCGGTGCTGGCGAAGAAGAATTAAGGCCTCTCCCCCCGCCCTCCCCCGTAGGGAGGGAGCCGGAAGGCGGAAGGCATTACCCTTTATAAAAAATCACAAAAAGACATTAGCGAATCTCCCGCAGCCGAATCGGCTCCCTCCCTACGGGGGAGGGCGGGGGGAGAGGCCGTTTTTATGAACAAGAAAAAAAATACATGTAATTTCTGCGGACGTAGCGAGAGTGAGGTGCGTCTGATGATAACAGGCTTGAATGGCTATATCTGTGAGGATTGTGCCCGTCAGGCTTATGATATAGTTTGTGCGCAGGGATTCGGACCTGATGGCGCAACATCTCCGGGGGCAAAGTCTTCGGGCAATGGTGATGTGCCTGTTCTTTCCGATGTTCCAAAGCCCAATGAGATAAAGGAATATCTTGACCAGTACATCATTGGTCAGGATGAGGCTAAGAAGTATCTTGCAGTTGCCGTATATAACCACTACAAGCGTTTGCAGCAGCCAGACGAGGATGATGGCGTGGAGATTGAGAAGAGCAATATCATAATGGTGGGCTCTACCGGTACAGGTAAGACTCTCCTTGCCCGCACCATAGCAAAGCTCCTTCATGTGCCTTTCACCATCGTTGATGCTACCGTATTCACGGAGGCTGGTTATGTAGGCGAGGATGTGGAGAGTATCCTGAGCCGTCTGCTTCAGGTAGCTGATTTCGACCTTGAGGCTGCTCAGCGTGGTATCGTCTTCATTGATGAGATTGATAAGATTGCGCGTAAGAGCGATAACCCAAGCATTACTCGTGATGTGAGTGGTGAGGGCGTACAGCAAGGTTTGCTTAAGCTCCTTGAGGGAACTGTCGTTAACGTACCGCCAAAGGGTGGTCGTAAGCATCCTGATCAGGATTATATCCACGTTGATACCCGTAACATCCTCTTCATCTGCGGTGGTGCCTTTGATGGCATTGAGCGTAAGATAGCACAGAGAATGAACACGCATACCGTGGGATATAACTCCGTGCAGAATGTGCGTAAGATTGACCAGAAGGAGATGATGAAGTACGTTCAGCCACAGGACCTGAAGTCTTTCGGTCTTATTCCTGAGATCATCGGTCGTCTGCCTGTTCTTACCTATCTCAACCCACTCGACAGGGATGCCCTTCGCAGGATTCTCGTTGAGCCAAAGAACTCCATCGTGCGTCAGTATATCAAGCTCTTCAAGATGGATAAGATAGAGCTTACGTTCACTACGGAGGCATTGGAGTACATTGTTGACAAGGCGGTTGAGTATAAGCTCGGTGCCCGTGGTTTGCGTTCTATTGTGGAAACTGTTATGACCGACGCTATGTTTGAGTGTCCTGGTAAGCGAATGAAGAAGTTCGAGGTTACAAAGGAGTACGCAGCACAGCAGTTGGAGAAGCACTATTAAAGGCCTCTCCCCCCGCCCTCCCCCGTAGGGAGGGAGCCGGAAGGCGGAAGGCATTACCCTTTATAAAAATCACAAAAAGACACTAGCGAATCTCCCACAGCCGAATCGGCTCCCTCCCTACGGGGGAGGGCGGGGGGAGAGGCCGTTTATTATATGGAAAACCTAAACCTTACAGAGAAACTGAAGCAGTTGTTCGGTTTCGACAAGTTCAAGGGCGATCAGGAGAGGATAATCCGTAACCTGCTCGCCGGTAACGACACTTTCGTGCTGATGCCGACAGGTGGCGGTAAGTCTTTGTGCTACCAGTTGCCTTCGCTCTTGATGGACGGAACGGCTATCGTTATCTCTCCGCTTATCGCGTTGATGAAGAATCAGGTAGATGTCATCAACGGAATCAGCGAGAGCGACGGTGTGGCTCATTGCCTCAACTCGTCAATGAACAAGTCTGCCATTGACAAGGTGAAGAGCGATGTCGTGTCGGGCAAGACGAAGTTGCTCTATATGGCTCCAGAGTCACTTACCAAGGATGAGTATGTGGCATTTCTCCGTCAGGTTAAGATTTCGTTCTATGCCATAGACGAGGCGCATTGTATCTCAGAATGGGGACATGATTTCCGTCCTGAGTACCGACGCATACGCCCTATCATAAATGATATAGGCAAGTCACCTGTCATTGCCCTTACTGCAACGGCTACTGACAAGGTGAGGGTGGATATTAAGAAGAATCTCGGCATTCCTGATGCTACGGAGTTCCGCAGTTCCTTCAACCGCCCTAACCTCTACTATGAGGTACGCCCTAAGACAAATCAGATAGACAAGCAGATTATCCGCTTCATAAAGCAGAACCCAGGCAAGAGCGGCATCGTTTATTGTCTGTCAAGGAAGAAGGTAGAAGAGCTTGCTGCTATCCTCTGTGCCAATGACATCAAGGCTGCACCATATCATGCCGGACTTGATACTCCTATAAGGAATCAGACACAGGATGATTTCCTTATGGAGGAGATAGATGTGATAGTTGCTACCATCGCCTTCGGTATGGGTATCGACAAACCTGATGTGCGTTTCGTCATTCACTATGACATTCCGAAGAGTCTTGAGGGATATTATCAGGAGACAGGTCGTGCAGGTCGTGACGGCGGCGAGGGTAGGTGCATAGCATTCTATTCGCATAAGGATCTCCAGAAACTGGAGAAGTTCATGGCCGATAAGCAGGTGGCAGAGCAGGATATTGGTCGTCATCTGCTTCAGGAGACCGAGGCATACGCAGAGTCTTCACTTTGCCGTAGAAAGCTCCTTCTTAACTATTTCGGCGAGACTTATACGGAAGAGAACTGCCATAACTGCGATAACTGTCTGCATCCAAAGGAGAAGTTTGAGGCTACCGAAGAACTCAAGTGCGTGCTTGGGTCGGTTTTGGCTATCAAGGAGAATTTCCGCACACCATATCTTATTGACTTCCTAAAAGGACGTGCTACTGACGATATCACATCGCATAAGCATCACCTGTTGGAGGCATTCGGCTGTGGTGAGGGTATGCGTGACAAACTCTGGAATCCTGTAATCCGATATGCCATTGTGGAGGGTCTGCTTCGCAAGGAGGTAGAGGATTATGGCACATTGAAGATAACGGCAGCCGGAAAGCGTTGGCTGAAGAATCCGCAGCCTTTCTTCATCACAGAGGATAACGAGTTCTCTGAGGAAGAAGAGGACGATACACCTGCAGCAAGAGGTGCGGCACTTGATCCTGAGCTGTTTGCCGTATTGAAGAGTCTCAGAAAAGACGTTGCGAAGAAGCATAACGTACCGCCATACGTGGTATTCCAGGATATGTCTCTGGAACAGATGGCGACTATGTACCCAATCACCCTTACTGAATTGCAGAATATTCAGGGAGTAGGTCAGGGCAAGGCAAAGCGTTACGGACAGGAGTTCTGTGATGTTATCCGCAAGCATTGCGAGGAGAATGATATTATTCGTCCGGAGGATGTTCGTGTGAAGACCGTTGCCAAGAACTCTCTGAAAAAGGTGAAGATTATCCAGAGCATAGACAAGGGAATGCCTCTTGATGATATTGCTGCTTCCTTGAACATGGAGTTTGAGGACTTCCTTACTGAAGTTGAGCGCATCGTGGATAGCGGTACGAAGATCAACATCAATTATTTCCTTGAGGAAGTGATGGACGAGGAGGTAGTGGAAGACATCTACGAGTATTTCCGCGGAAGTGAGACGGACAAGATTTCCGTTGCTCTCGACGAACTTGGTGATGACTACGAAGAGGATGAGATTCGCCTCGTGAGGATTAAGTTCCTTTCGGAACTGGCGAATTAATATATTGTAGATTGTGTATGGGTGTGCAAAAAAACATGTATTTGCACACCTATATTTTTGGTAACAATATACATGTTGTCGTATATTTGTTTTTTGTAACAATATGCATGTTGGTATGAAATAAGATAACAATACTATAAAAAGCGAGAAGACAACCAAACTTGGTTGTCTTCTCGCACTATTTATAATTACATTTGTGTTAATATAGTAATTCTCTTAATTTCTCAATTGAACCACCTACATTATATAACAATCTATCAACAAGACACATTGCTTTCATTTTGTTTGGTATAATATACATAATAGTACAAAACAAAGCAATAGTGTTATAAAATACACTTAATTAATCTTTCTATTTTCCCTTTATAAATTTATCAAAAAACAAAATTATATCCTTTAAATTACCATTAGCAGCTTTATTAAATGCAGGAATAAATTTCTATATAGACTATTCGATCACTTGTTCTTTATTGTCCATACGAATATGATACATGTAACTATAAAGAAGTGTTTCAATATTAAATGATTTTTTTAAATATATACCAATATCATTTAATGACGATTCTATTAATGCTTCGTTCATCATCCATATAAAACCTAATGCCCAGCCTAAATTACTGCTCAATAATGTGTAATCTGCTAATTCTATTTTATTATTATCAATACCATGTAAATAAATAGAAAATTTAAAACCAATTTTATCATCTTTTATAATTATGTCATTTGGGTATAGTGAATGCCATTTTAAATTGTTTTCGTAATATGATTTTAAATTAATTCTTTTTAACGAATCAGGAAAAGAACCTTTAGAGATTGGCTAAGTTTTATCTATAACAAGTGTATCAAGAACTGATTCATTAAGATGATGTTTTATAGTCTTAGAAACATCATTCATTATACTCTCATAAAGAGAACGCTTTTGTGTATTTGTCATTTTTTATAAAAATAAGTTTTTCATTTGATTTATTTATCTTTTATGAAAAGTTTGTATATAATTGATGAGAAACACTTGCTAATTATGCAACTTTCTTCACGTCATTATAACTACAAGTGTTGATTGCCTTTGCAAACATATCATTGAAACGATAAGACTCTGACATCTTTCTTGTGTTCCAGCGGAACACTTCCTCGTCAATATATCTCTGTAAGTGCTTCTTTGATACTGAATGATAAGTACCGAAGACCATCTTCTTGAAATGACTCCAGAAACCTTCAATAGTATTAGTGAAGATGTCACCGACAACAAACTCATTGTCATTATGATGAACTACACCATGAGCAAAGTTCTCTTTGCTCAGTCTGTTATAAGAACTGAGTTCATCTGTATAGACAACAGCATTCTCAGCAACAAACTGCTTGATGATTGGCATAAGAGTGTCTGCTTTTGTGTCTTTTACAGTCATGGCAACTATGTTGCCCTTACGCTGAATCATACCGAAGATTGCTCTCTTAGTCTTTGTAGAACGACCTTGAGTACCTTCAGTCTTCTTGCTCTCATGCTTGTTCTTCTCGGCACCGCCGAGATACATTTCATCACATTCTACTGTGCCATAAAGCGCTTTTTCATCACTCTGTGTATACAAAGAGCGAATCTTCTGCAACATATACCATGCAGTCTTCTGTGTCACATTAATGTCACGTGACAACTGATGAGAACTAACTCCTTTCTTGTGTGCAGAAATAAGATACATAGCAAGAAACCACTGTCGAAGAGAAATCTTCGTGTTCTCGAAGATTGTGCCGACAGTACAACTGAAATTATGTCTGCAATGAGTGCAATATATACGTCCATTAGAAGCAATTTTACAATGATGCTTTCCACACTTAGGGCAGACGATATCGTCGCCCCAGCGAGTCTCAGTAAGAGCTTGCTTGCACTTCTTGACTGTATCAAAATAATCAGCAACTGAGAGAAGACTATCAAACTTCTTGAAATCAATCTTTTTCATAACTATATCTTTTATTCTTATTTGTTGATACAAAGTTATGAAAAATTCATAGTATATACCAGTAAATCAATTAGTTTGGTATGAAATGCTTGTTTTATGGTATGAACTCACATTTGGAAATCTACGACAACAGGTATATCGTTACCATATTTTTTTACGAAAAAAGTATTTATGTGGAGAAATAAATGGATATATATAATTGGCATAGATATTATTCTTGGAATTGTCTTGTTTTCAGCCGGATACTTTCAAGAACTGGCTTTTTTGTTCTTTACATTTTATGCTATGTGTGCATCTGGTATTTTGGGAATTCTATTTCTGTTTTTTAAGAGAATAAGAAATATTGGGTATGCTCTGCTTATTAATTTGCTGATACTTCCGTTTTTGTTTATGGCAATATTGGTTTTTGGGCCTGATTGGCAAATACTTGGCATAGATTATGATAGTGATGATATTGTATATGATATTAATCACAAGGGGTATAAATATGAGTTGGTAATGCATGGTGAAGAATATAATAAAGTTCATTGGGCTATTGATAGTGTCTTATATAAAAATCGTTTTGATAAGTAACTGTGCAAAAAGATTTTTATAATGAGTAATTTACTTTTAAGATATTACCAACGGCAGCCAAAGCACTGTCTGTGGCATAAAAGAGTGAGTCTGTAGTTACATAGTCTACAGGTCTGAGC
>Ga0256407_10002661_pt1 | contig 33507 bp, 27 predicted proteins | sample RumenRJG_04DNA_FD_193489 | JGI IMG/M metagenome (GOLD analysis project Ga0256407, IMG submission 193489) | Bovine rumen microbial communities from Lethbridge, Alberta, Canada - RJG_04 | ecosystem: Host-associated > Mammals > Digestive system > Stomach > Rumen | place: Canada: Alberta...
GCAGTTCCACTCGGAATAGGTGTCGTTGTTCATAAAAAGGTATCCGGAGCTGTAAACATTCTGAAAGCGGAATTTTTCGTGCGGAACACCCTGCGGCGAGATACTGAGGTATTCATTGCCGCCGAACGTGAAATAATCGGGACACTCCCACATATAGCCTAAATTATTAGTACTGACCACTTTATCGAACTTCCAGTGTACGAGGTCGGCTGAGGAGTAAAACAGTACACAGCCATTGTCGCTGAGAGTTCTCGCACCGAGCACCATACGATAGGTATTGCCGTCGCGCCATACTTTCGGGTCGCGGACGTGACAAGAGCAGTAGTCGGGGTAGTCGCGATTGCGAAGCAGGACTTTTTTCGCGCTCATATCGAGACCATTGCGTGTGGAGACAGTTATAACGTTAGCCGCTCTGCCGGAGGAGACGTAGTCGTAGTCACCGTCTTCTTTGACGTTACCGGTGTAAAAGAGGTGCAGTACGTCGCCTGCGGGGAGAGCGCAGCCGGAGTAAACACCGTTTCTGTCCTCGGGAATATCGGGACGGAGGACGATTCCGGTAAACGACCAGTGCAGGAGGTCGGGACTCTGCCAGTGCCCCCAGCATTTATCGCCGCTGCCGAAGGGACTGTCCGGCGAATACTGAAAATAAACGTGGTAATATCCGCCGAAGAAGCACAGACCGTTAGGGTCATTCAGCCAGCCGCTGACTGGTTCGAGGTGGAGTTTTTGCCGCCAGTTATTATTCATAAGCATCAGCCCTTCTGAGTAGTAATGAGTTTGCCGAGGAAGTCGATATTACCGTTGACAGCGGGTGAGATAACGGAATAATCGTCAGGGTTAGTGATGATAACGGGGGTCACAGTGGGATAGCCCTTGCTTTCGATGAAAGCCTTATCGAAGGTGATAAGGGTCTGACCGCGTTTTACTCTGTCACCTTCAGCGACATGACCTGTAAAGCCTTCGCCGCCGAGTTCAACAGTATTAATGCCGACGTGAATGAGTATTTCCATGCCGTTGTCGAGGGTTAGACCGACAGCGTGATTAGTGTCGAAAATGGTACTTACCTCGCCGTCAGCGGGAGCTTTTACGATACCCTCAGAAGGTTCAACAGCAGCGCCGACACCGAGTACCTCAGCTGCGAAAGTCTCATCGGGGACATCTTTCAGTGCAATGACATTTCCCTTTAGAGGTGAGTAAACGCAGTTATCGTCGAAGGATTCGGTGGAGTTGTCGCCTGACTTGGTATCAGTGTTGGAATTCTCGGTTTTTTCGTCCTTGAAGAGAATGAAAGAGAGAGTGAAAGCGACAACAGAAGCGACTATCATAGTAAGCAGATAGCCGAAGAAAGAGTCGGTAGTGATAAGGAAACCGAATAGACCGGTAACACCGTTAGCGGTAGCGTAGACCTTCATAACAGAAGCGACCATAGCACCGCACGCACCGCCTGCCATACCGGCGATGAGAGGCTTGCCGTAGCGAACATTCACACCGAAGATAGCGGGTTCAGTGATACCCATGAAAGCGGAAAGAGAAGCGGGGAAAGCCATTGAACGGGTTTTCTTGTTGCGTGACTTGAAAGCAACAGCGAGAGCGGCTGCACCTTGAGCAACATTAGCAGCAGTTGCGATAGGCATCCACGTATTTTTGCCGTTATCGGCAATCATAGCGAGTTCGATAGCATTGTACATATGATGAACACCGGCTACAACGGTCGGAGCGTAAACTCCGCCCATAACGAAAGAGCCGATACCGAGCGGAAGAGCGATAAGCCACTTAGCGCCGTCGAGGACCCATGTTTCGAGCTGAGAGAATACGGGACCAATAACGGTCATAGTGAAGAAAGCGGTAACGAGTACCGAAACGAGGGGAGTGACGAAGAGGTCGAAGGTTTCGAGGACTATCTTATGCAGCTTTTTTTCGAGGGTGCACAGGAGTAATACCGCGATAATAACGGGGATAACGTGACCCTGATAGCCGGTATTCTGAATATTCCAGAGACCAAACCACGACCACAGCGTTGACGTTTCAGCACCGCCGCCGGCAGACCACGCATTGACGAGGTCGGGGTGAATCATGATCATACCGATAACTGCACCGAGGTAGATATTGCCGCCGAAGATTTTAGCAGCACTGACAGCTATGAGGATAGGGAGAAAAACGAGAGCAGCGTTTGAGAAGATATTGAGCAGACCGTAGAAATAGGAATCAGCGATATCGGGGTAAGCACGCTGCAAACCGCCGAGCAGACCGTTCAGCAGACCGGTAGCGACGATAGCGGGAATGATAGGTACGAAGATATCGCCGAGGGTCTTGATAGCCCTTTTGTACCACGGAGCCTGTGAAGCGGCAGCTTTTTTAACGTCGTCCTTAGAAGCAGCCTCTACACCGGCGAGAGCGATGAATTCGTCGTAAACCTTGTTAACGGTGCCGGTACCGATAATAATCTGAAGCTGTCCGGCAGCCTCGAAAACACCCTTAACACCGTCGATATTCTCAAGTGTACTTTTCTGCACCTTAGCGTTGTCGGCGATAACGAGACGCAGACGAGTTGCACAGTGAGCAGCACTCGCGAGGTTATTTTTACCGCCGAGAGCAGTGAGTATTTCTGAAGCACATTTTCTGTAATCCATAAACACATCTCCTTTAAAGCAAATTCGTTTCATACTTGGTGTGGTATTGATTTCATATTGTGCCTTTATTATATCACGTACTGAACAAAAAGTCTATTGGCGATATATCAGAAATAGGCAATGACATTCAGTTGGTTTCACACAGTTTCATGCTTTTCGGTTGACTCGCGCTCAACGATGTAATAATCGAGCTGAAGCATACGCGGAATCAGGGAGGGGTCTTTGATAGCGGACAGCAGCATTTTAGCTGCTTCACTGCCAGCGGTACGGTAATGGAGATGTGCCGTAGTGATGGGGACGGCAGCGATTTTGCCTATTTTGCTGTCGCCGACCGCGGCAATCATGATATCGTCGGGGATACGGATGCCGGCTTCACGGCAGTATAGCATTGCGCCTACTGCGATACTGTCGGTTGCGCAGAAAATACAGTCGGGAAGCTTTCTGCCGGAGAGGAGCTTTCGTGCTTTTTCGTAGCCTGAATCAATGGTAAAATCGGCAATTTCGGAGAACTCCTTCCGCAGTTCGAGACCTGCTTGCAGAACGGCACGTTCAAAGCCTCTGCGGCGGGAGTCGCCGGCAGCCTTATCTTCGGGGTCGACACCTATATAAGCCGGACATACAGCGCCTTTTGCGAGCATGAGTTGGGTCAGGCTTTTGGCGGCACCGTAGTCGTCGTGGCATACGCAATTAAAGCCTTTGAGGTTCTGACCGACGAGAATGACCGGAACGCGCATTTTAGCGAGAACAGCCTTGTGGAGGTTGGTGAAAATGGTAGACAGCAGAATGACACCGTCAACGCGGTTCTGACGGAATAGTTCAAGAGACTCAATTTCCTTGTGGTAATTGTTGGAGGTAGTGACAAGGAGGAGTTCGTAGCCGTATTCGCTGAGTACCGCGCTTATGCCCTCCGTCACACGTGCAGAGCTTTCGCTTGACAGCTTAGGCAGAATAACGCCGACGAGTTTTGTCACGCGGGTGCGGATAGAGCGGGCGGAAAGGCTTGGCGAATAGCCGGTTTTTTCGATAGCGGCTTCGATTTTTTCACGTTTGTCCTGGCTGAGGTAGCCGTCATTGAAATAGCGACTGACTGCGGACTTGGAGACGCCTGCGATTTTAGCGAATTCAGAAATATTCATCATATCACCTCTTATATGGTAACGATTTCATATACAGTATACCACATTTTCATATGGATTTCAAGTGCTATTTACATTTTTTCATTAATGTGGTATTATAATAAAAAATGTAAGGAGGCGGCAGATGAAACACTTTAAAGCGGCAGCAGTAATTGCGGCTGGGGCGATAGCAGCGGCAGCATTCCCATTCACGGTGTCATCGGAAGAGCTGGTTGAAATGGACTACAACGGCGACGGAGTGGTAGACGCGTTTGACATGGTAAATGCCCGTAAAACGGCGTCAGCAAAAGAACTGAAAGAACTCAGCGATTTCCTTCTCGGAGTGAAGAGCGATAGTGAAAACGAGCTTATATGGAGCGACGAATTTGACGGCGACACGCTTGATATAGACAAGTGGAACTACGATATCGGCAACTGGAAGCGTGACGAGAGCGGCAATTTCGTTGCATACGGCTGGGGCAACAACGAGCAGGAGTTTTACACAAACAGGAATGCGACGGTACATGACGGAATACTGACGATAGCGGCACGCAAGGAGACGGTGGAGACCGAGGAAGGCACATTCGACTACACATCAGCGCGGCTGAATACGCAGCATAAATTCTCAGCTTGCGGCGGACGCATAGAGGTACGCGCACGCTGTGATTCCGGCAGGACGCTATGGCCGGCGATATGGATGCTGCCGGAGGACAGTGTCTACGGCGGCTGGGCAGCGTCGGGAGAAATAGACATAATGGAAGGCTGGGGCAGTTTACCGGAAAAGGTATGCGGAACAGTGCATTTTGGTGACGTGTGGCCGAATAATGCGTATCTCACGAATGACTACAACTTCCCGACGGGAGAGTCATCGGAGGACTGGCACACTTACGCAGTCGAATGGGAGAGCGGCGAGATACGCTGGTACGTAGACGATATACTCTACAGTACGCAGAGGGAATGGAACACGGTAAACCGCAGATTCCCTGCACCGTTTGACCAGAATTTCTATATTATACTGAACCTTGCAGTAGGCGGACATTTTGACGGAATAGACCGTATCTATGCCGACCCTGAAACATTTGCGTCAGGCGAAAAGCACTTTGACATTGACTATGTAAGGGTGTATGACAGAGGCAGTTTCACTCCGACACTGCAAACATCGCGTCCGCTCGGACTATATACCGAGGGTTCAGATGCAGGACTCTCTAACATGGACGGCTGTTCAGTGTTTGATATCAAAAACGTAGGCGAGCTTGAATACGCAGTAATGGGACTTATCCGTGCACAGGAAGTGAAAGCGGGAAATACGTATAATCTTTCATTTGACGTAACATCGACGGCAGAGCGTGACATGACGGTAACAGTTGAGGACAGCAGTTACGAGCGGTATCTGAGCGAGACTATCCACATAGGAAAAGAGCCGCTGAGGTGTGGATACGCAGTAGAGTTTGACAAAGACATGACGGTTGACCTTAAATTCCAGCTTGGAAACATAGGAGAAAGCGCGTCAGCCGGAGCGCATCAGGTAAAAATCTCGAACATAGAATGGCGCTGAGGAAGCGCAGGAGGCAAAAAGATGATATACACAGTAACATTCAACCCCGCGATAGACTATGTAGTACACACAAGCGGACTGAAAGAGGGCGGAGTGAACCGTTCGGAGTACGAGACTATGTTTATAGGCGGCAAGGGAATAAACGTATCGGCAGTACTTGCAGAACTTGGAGTACGTTCTATAGTACTTGGCTTCACGGCAGGATTCACGGGAATAGCGATAGAGCGCGGAGTATGCTCAATGGGTATCGAGGCAGACTTTGTCCGCCTTGAGAAAGGAAATTCGCGGATAAATGTCAAGATAAAGACAGGTATAGAGACCGAGCTGAACGGACAGGGACCCGATATAGACGAAAAGGCGATAGACGAGTTATTCCGGAAGCTTGACCGTCTCAGCGAGGGGGATACCCTGATACTTGCCGGAAGTATACCGAAAACGCTTCCGTCGGACATATACGAGCGTATACTTGCGCATCTTGCGGGAAAGAATATCCGATGCGTGGTAGACGCGACAGGCGACCTGCTTCTCAACGTGCTCAAGTATCGTCCGTTCCTGATAAAACCGAATGATGTAGAGCTTGGAGAGATGTTCGGAGCGGAGCTCAAGACTGACGACGACATTGTGAAATATGCGGAGAAACTGCGTGAAATGGGAGCAGTGAACGTACTTGTATCCATGGCAGAGCGCGGAGCGATACTGCTTGACGAGAGCGGAAGGGTACACCGTCAGAAAGCGTTTTCGGGCGAGGTCAAAAACTCAGTTGGAGCCGGAGACTCAATGCTTGCAGGATTTGTAGCGGGCATGGCTGACGGTTACGACAAAGCGCTGCTGCTTGGTACAGCCTGCGGCGGAGCGACGACTTTTTCTGACGGACTTGCAAAGCGGTCGGAGATAGACGAACTGCTTGACACTTTTAAGGAGTAAGAGATAAAAACACTTGATTTTCTGAAATACATATGCTATAATAACAGTTGCAGGGGAGCTTGTGGAGCAGGCTGAGAGGAAGGCGAGACCTTCGACCCGTAACCTGATTTGGATAATGCCAACGTAGGGAGCAGAACAAAGTTTATTTGCGGCTGCCGAAAGGGAGCCGCTTTTTGATAAGGAGGAGAGACTATGCTGACGATAAACGGCAAAGAGTATGACTTCAGGGGAATGACAGTAGCAGAGGTGCTGAAAGAGCTTGGATACGGCGAACAGCGAGTAGCAGTTGAGCTGAACGAGTCTATAGTACCGAAGGACCAGTACACAACGACAACGCTGTTTGAGGGCGACCACCTTGAAGTGGTACGATTTGTAGGAGGCGGCTGATATGGCGATGCCCACAAGGGAGGAGATGTATCGCGCACTTGAAGAGCGGCACGGAGCAGAGCTGCAAAAGAAGCTTGCGTCAGCGAGTGCAGCTATATGCGGACTGGGCGGACTTGGCTCAAATATCGCGATAGCGCTTGCGAGGGCAGGAGTAGGCAGACTGCACATAATCGACTTTGACAGAGTGGACATATCGAACCTGAACCGACAGCAGTATTTTCCTGAACAGCTTGGCGAGTACAAGGCGGACGCGCTTTATGATACATTATCGCGCATAGCGCCGTACTGCGTGATACGCAGAGACAGCGTAAAGCTTACAGAGGAGAATATACCTGAGCTTCTCAGCGGAGAAGACATAATCTGCGAGGCATTTGACAAAGCTGACCAGAAAGCGATGTTAGTTAACACAGTACTGGAAAAAATGCCTGAGAAGTATCTTGTATCAGGTTCAGGAATGGCAGGGATAGGAACTGCGAACACTATAAAAACGCGGAGGGTAATGAAGCGGTTTTACCTTAGCGGAGACGGAGTCAGCGACGTAGCTGACGGAATGGGGCTTGTATCATCGCGGGTATTAGTATGTGCCGGACACGAAGCCCATGCGGTGATACGTATCATCGCGGAAGAATACGACGTATAAGGAGAAGATATCATGAATGAAGATAAACTTGTGATAGGCGGCAGAGAGTTCAGTTCACGTTTCATACTTGGCTCAGGAAAGTACTCACTGAACCTTATAGAAGCGGCAGTAAAATATGCCGGAGCGGAGATAATAACGCTTGCAGTGCGCAGAGCGAACACAGCCGAGAGTGAGAATATACTCGACTATATCCCGAAGGGAGTAACCCTTCTTCCCAACACATCAGGAGCGAGAAATGCGGAAGAAGCTGTGCGTATAGCGCGTCTTGCGCGAGAACTTGGCTGCGGCGATTTTGTAAAGATAGAGATAATGCGTGATTCAAAGTATCTTCTGCCTGACAACTATGAAACAGTCAAGGCGACAGAGATACTTGCGAAGGAAGGGTTTGTGGTAATGCCTTATATGTACCCCGACCTCAACTTTGCGCGTGACCTTGTAAATGCGGGAGCAGCATCAGTAATGCCGCTTGCGTCGCCGATAGGCTCAAACAAGGGACTTGCAACGAAGGACTTCATACAGATACTGATAGACGAGATAGACCTTCCGATAATAGTAGACGCAGGAATAGGCAGACCCTCACAGGCGTGTGAAGCGATGGAAATGGGAGCAGCGGCAGTAATGTCTAACACGGCATTAGCGACAGCAGGCGACCTTCCTGTAATGGCAGAAGCGTTCAAGCAGGCGATAGAAGCCGGAAGAAAGGCATATCTCTCAGGACTCGGACGAGTACTTACCCGCGGAGCGTCGCCGTCGGACACACTCACGGGATTTTTGCACGATTAAAACCGAGTGAAATACGGTGCAGCCGAAGCTGCACCGGGCGCATGGAATGCGCCCCTGCAATTCTGATTTTAACTTTATACATAAAAAAGAAGGAAAACAAATGGACAACAATTATTTTGTGGACTCGGAAAAACTGTCCGAAGCCGCACTTGAAAAGAAGCACCGTCTTGAGAATGACCCGACATCGCGAACAGACCACATGGCATACATGGAAGGAATGGAGCAGATAAACTCGGATATACGCGGGAAGGTCATTTCTGAGATGGATAATTATGATTACAGCAAGTACACAGCCGCAGACGTACTGCGTGCACTGAGACACGATAGCTGTACAGTTGAGGACTTCAAGGCACTTCTCTCGCCGGCAGCAGAGCCGTTTCTTGAACAGATGGCGCAGAGAGCGAGACTTGAAACGCAGAAGCATTTCGGCAACACAGTGTACCTGTTCACACCGCTGTACATAGCCAATTACTGCGAGAATTACTGCGTATACTGCGGCTTCAACTGTTATAACGACATACGCCGCATGAGGCTCAGCATGGAGCAGATAGAGCATGAGATGAAGGTAATATCTGAAAGCGGCATGGAGGAGATACTGATACTGACGGGCGAGAGCCGTGCACAGAGCAGTGTAGAGTATATCGGTGAAGCGTGCAAGCTCGCGAGGAAGTATTTCCGGCTTGTGGGCATAGAGATATACCCGGTAAACACGGACGAATACCGCTACCTTCACGAATGCGGAGTAGACTACGTAACAGTATTTCAGGAGACCTACGACAGCACACGTTATGAGCAGCTGCATCTCATGGGACACAAGCGAGTGTACCCATACCGTTTTGAAGCGCAGGAGCGTGCACTTATGGCGGGCATGAGAGGAATAGCGTGCTCAGCACTGCTCGGACTGTCAGATTTCCGCAAGGACGCGCTTGCGAGTGCGCTGCACGTATATATGTTACAGCGCAAGTATCCGCACGCAGAGATATCGCTGTCATGTCCGCGGCTTCGTCCGATTGTAAACAATGAGAAGATAAATCCGCTTGACGTGCATGAAAAGCAGCTTTGTCAGGTACTATGTGCATACAGGATATTCCTGCCATTCTGCGGAATAACGGTATCCTCGCGTGAGAGTGAGAGTTTCCGCAATGGAATAGTAAAGATAGCGGCAACGAAGATATCAGCCGGAGTATCGACCGGCATAGGCGACCACGAAAGCAAATATACCGGAAAGGAGAATGACGAAGCGGGAGACGAGCAATTTGAGATAAGTGACGGACGCAGCCTTAAAAAGATGTATGATGATATGTCGGGCGAAGGTCTCCAGCCGGTGCTTAACGATTACCTCTATGTGTGAGATAATATGCATAACAAACCGGACGATATGCGGTGAAGAATTTCTTGTGAGACTTGGCAGGATAGCGGCAGCGAAGCCGAAAGCGGTAGTACTGCGAGAGAAGGATATTCCGCCGGAGGACTACAAAAAGCTTGCGATACAGGCGAAGATGATATGTATGCAGTACGGCGTACCGTGTATACTGCACAGCTATGCGGACATAGCGGCAGAGCTGAAAGCAGACGGACTTCATATGCCGCTTGCGAAGCTGAGGGAGATGACCGACGAAGAGAAAGGCGATTTCGCAGTACTCGGAGCGTCAGTGCACTCGCCGGAGGAGGCTGAGGAAGCGGAGGCGCTCGGAGCGACCTACATAACAGCGGGACACGTTTTCCCCACCGACTGCAAAAAAGGACTTCCACCGCGCGGACTTGAATTCCTTAAAAAGACCTGTGCAGCGGTAAACATACCGGTTTACGCGATAGGAGGGGTATGCAGCGGAAATTACAGCCTTGTGCGCTCAGCGGGAGCGGCAGGAGCGTGTGTGATGAGCGGCTTGATGACCTGTGCAGACCCCGAAGAATACCTTGAAAGATTCAGAAAGGAGAGTGACAGCGAATGAGATTCAGACCCGAAATGCTCACTCTTTACGCGATAACGGACAGGGATTGTCTTAAAGGCAGAGACCTTGCGGAGCAGGTAGAGCTTGCGCTGCAAGGCGGAGCAACGTGCATACAGCTGCGCGAGAAGAATATGGACACAGAAACTCTTGCTGAAACAGCGAAGCCGCTTGTGGAAATATGCCACAGATACGGCGCACCGCTGATAATCAACGACAACTACAAGGCAGCACTTATGAGCGGTGCAGACGGAGTGCACGTCGGCATAGAGGACGCACCGGTAGCGGAGATAAGGCGAATAGCGGGAGCGGACTTCATCATCGGCGCGACAGCTAAAACGGTAGAGCAGGCACTTGAGGCGGAGAAAGCAGGAGCTGATTATCTTGGAGTCGGCGCAGTATTTCCGTCACCGACGAAGAAGAATGCGATACGAATAACACCTGCGCAGTTGCGTGAGATAGCGTCGTGCATGGGACTTCCCATAGCGGCGATAGGCGGAATAACCGCAGAAAACGTAGATGAGATAAAAGGCTGCGGATACCGCGGGATAGCGGTAGTATCAGCGATATTTGCAGAAGACGACGTGAAATCGGCAGCAGCTCACCTGAGACGCAAGGCAGAGGAGGGGATAGGCTTATGAGCGCAGACGAGCGCAAGTACACCGCACTGACGATAGCCGGAAGCGATTCATCAGGCGGAGCGGGTATACAAGCAGACCTCAAGACGATGACCTGTAACGGAGTATACGCGATGAGTGTGATAACAGCACTGACAGCGCAGAATACGACCGGAGTTACAGGAGTACTCGACACACCTCCGGAGTTTGTAGCAGCGCAGATAGACGCGGTATTCAGCGATATCCGACCTGACGCAGTAAAGATAGGCATGGTGTCGTCGGCAGCGATAGCCGAAACGATAGCCGACCGTCTTACCTATTGGAAAGCCGGAAACATCGTAGTAGACCCAGTAGCAGTAGCAACGAGCGGCTCAAAGCTGAGCTCGGGAGACGCATATGAAGCAGTAAAGAGACTGCTTTTCCCGATGGCAGCGCTGATAACGCCGAATATTCCCGAAGCAGAGCTGATATCGGGAATTGATATAAAGACAGCGGAGGACATGGAAAGAGCGGCTGAGGTGATAACTGAGGAGTACGGCTGTCCGACGTTATGCAAGGGCGGACACATGATAAACGACGCAAGTGACTATTTATACTGCCCCGACGGAAGCAAGCAGTGGTTCAAGGGAAAACGAATCGACAACCCGAATACACACGGCACAGGCTGCACATTATCGAGCGCTATAGCGTCGGGACTTGCAAAGGGACTTTCTCTTGCAGAAGCGATAGAAGCTGCGAAGGAGTACATATCCGGAGCACTTTCGGCAATGCTTGACCTTGGAAAAGGCAGCGGACCGCTTGACCACGGCTATCTGCTCAGCAGGTAAATGCAGGGAATTCTGAAAGAATAAACAAATCCAACCACGAAAGGAATAAAACCAATGAGAGAATACAGCACACAGATGGAAGCAGCGAAGAAGGGGATAATCACACCCGAAATGAAGATAGTAGCAGAGAAGGAGCACATCGACATTGAGAAACTCCGCGAGCTGATAGCGAAGGGCGAGGTAGCGATTCCCTGCAACATCAATCACAAGTCGATATCACCCGAGGGAATCGGTACCGGCATGAGGACGAAGATAAACGTAAACCTTGGAATATCCGGTGATAAGAATGACTATGACTTGGAGATGGACAAGGTCGATATGGCTATCAAGTACGGTGCAGAGGCGATAATGGACCTTAGCAACTACGGCAAGACCAACACATTCCGCAAAGCACTTGTTGAAAAGTCGCCGGCAATGATAGGAACAGTACCGATGTACGATGCAATAGGCTATCTTGAGAAGGACCTTCTTGAGATAACAGCACAGGACTTCCTCAAGGTAGTAAGAGCGCACGCAGAGGAAGGCGTAGACTTCATGACTATCCACGCAGGAATCAACCGCCGCGCAGTAGAAGCGTTCATGCGTGACAAGAGAAAGATGAACATAGTATCACGCGGAGGTTCACTCCTTTTTGCGTGGATGATGATGACTAACAACGAGAATCCTTTCTATGAGTACTACGATGAGGTACTTGACATTCTCAGGGAATACGACGTAACCATCAGTCTTGGTGATGCACTTCGTCCGGGCTGTATAGACGATGCAACAGATGCAGGACAGATATCCGAGCTTATCGAGCTTGGTGCACTTGCAGAGAGAGCGTGGGCAAAGGATGTTCAGGTCATGATAGAGGGACCCGGACACATGGCAATGAACGAAATAGCGGCAAATATGAAGCTTCAGAAGCGTATCTGCCACAATGCCCCTTTCTATGTACTCGGACCACTCGTAACAGACATTGCCCCCGGCTACGACCACATCACATCAGCAATAGGCGGAGCGATAGCAGCAGCAAACGGAGCAGACTTCCTTTGCTATGTAACACCTGCCGAGCATCTTCGTCTGCCGGACGCAGCTGACGTAAAGGAAGGAATAATGGCAAGCAAGATAGCCGCACACGCAGCAGACATTGCAAAGGGGATACCGAATGCAAGAGACATCGACAACAAGATGGCAGAAGCGCGTCACGCGCTTGACTGGGAGGAGATGTTCAAGATATGCATCGACCCTGACAAGGCAAGAGCGTACTATGAGAGTACACCTGTATCCGAGCGTCACACTTGTTCGATGTGCGGAAAGATGTGTGCAGTAAGAACGACAAACATGATACTCAACGGCGAGAAGGTTGAGTTTTGTTCTGAGAAATAAAAAAGAACGTACAAACTTGTACGTCCGCGGTGCCTTAATGTGAAAACAGGCTTTTAAAAATGCCGGACTTGAAAAAAAGTCCGGCATATTTTTATTTTTTGAGAATAAAGATTGAAAGCAGCAGGATAGCAACAGAGGAAAGGCTCATAAGGAAGCCGACTATAGAGATAACGCGGCTGAACTTATAATTTTTTGACTTGCTGCTTAAAATCGGGATAATACCTGTAATTAGACCGGCGAGTTCAGGGATAATGAACACACCGCAGGAAATCATAGCGATGATACCGCAGACAAGGGAAATTGCCGGGAGAATGTAACCGCTTATCTTATTTTTAGCATACTGTTCGACAGGTTTAGCGTCAACGGACTTAGCGGCTGAGCTGATAGAAGAAACGACCTTATTGATGACCGGTTCTTCATCTAAAGCGGCTTTGTCTGACGCGGTAGCTTTTCTGAGACGGCTTGAAGCGGTCATTTTGTTGTTAGGCATAGACATATGTGCGGAGTCCTGAGCTTTTTTGGACTTTATGTCAAGCTGAGTTTTCATATTATGTATAAGTTCATTAGGGTCACCGTCGAGCATTTCGTTGTAATGATGAACAGGGTCGAGAGGTTCGGTGTGACCGCAGTACGGACAGATGACGAGACCCTGTTTTCTGTCTATTTTCATATCGGCAGTACAGCCTGAGCACTTAGTATTAATAGGGTGAGCCTGACGTTTTTTGCGGAGTTCATCAGCCTCTTTGCGGAGTTTTTCTTCTTCCTGGAGCATGGCACGTTTAGTCTGCTCCTGTTCAAGAGCGAGTTCTTTTTCTCTGTCGAGTTTTTTCTCGTGACTGTCAGCAGCCTTGTTGACGACGTTATTAGCTGTATTGAGCAGCGATTTTATGAGAAACGGATCCATTTTCATGCTATCACTCCTGTAGATATGGGATTCAAATAAGTATACTACACATTATAACATATAAAAAATAAAAAGGCAATAATTGAAGAAAAAAAGTTTTTCAGCCGGAAGTCAGCGGATAATTATCAGAATAGGATAAACGGTGATTATATATACAATATGTATAAAATATTGATAGTCAGACATATCAGATGATAGACAGACTATATACCAGTATTAATAATTTATCAACGATATATTCACAAACTATTGACAAATGGTTATTTTTGAGTTATAATATTATTAATACAGTAAGTAATTTCAAACGTTTGATAAGTTGATCTGACAAAATACGGAGGTGTTATTATGACAAACACAAAAAAGAATGGTTTTACGCTTATTGAACTTATAGTAGTAATAGCTATAATTGGAGTACTTGCGGCAATACTTGTGCCGACGATGATTGGATATGTAAAGAAATCGAAGCGTGCGGCGGACGTTTCAAGTGCAAAGGACATACACACGCAGGTAATGGACCTGATACTTACAGAAGATGACCTCAACGATTCGTTTTATTATGACGGAGGCAATGTGTCTTCTGCGATAACAAAGCTTGACGAGATATCGAATCATACATACGACCTTGTAGTAGTGGCATATCTTGACGGAGCAGGCAAGACTGACGGAAGCGGAAATGTATGGACTCCTACTGATGCGGGCATACAGGATTTCTGTGATGCGCTGAACAAGAAGAGCGAGTTTTATAGTACCAATCCTGACATAAAGCGGAAGATAAAGAGCAAGTCAGATATAAACGGAAAGAATTTCAACCGCTGGTATGTTGGCTACCGAAAAGACAATGCATCAACAGTAGAAGTATGGATAGGTGATGGCTCAACTACAACAGCCGACCCGCTGAAATGTCTTTATGCACAGGTAACGAGGTCAAACTGATATATTAACCAAAAATTGCGGCGTCTCCCTTATGGGAGACGTTTTTTTGCTATCTTTTACATAAATGGGGGTGTTTCGATTGACATTTTTTAGGCGGTGTGATATCATAAATCATGACAGAGATAAACAATGTCACGCGCGAACATTGAGGTGAAAACATGAAAAAAATAATAACCGCAGTATCGGCATGTGCGATAGCGGCAACAGCGGTTCCGTACAGGGTATATGCTGAGGAAACTGCGAAAGAGACACAAAAGAAAGTAAAAATAATGTGCATCGGCGACTCCATAACAGACGGATATGTACCGGAGTACGAAGGCTCCTACCGAAAGTTCATATACAAAGAGCTTACGAAAAAAGGCTATGATATAGACATGGTAGGCGCAAAAGGGGAGGGCTACACTCCCACATACAAGGATGAAAATACCGGTGAGAGCTTTGAGTTTGACAATGGAAATACCGGCTACAGCGGATACGCGATATCAGCATATCCGGGCAGAAACGGTATACTTGAAACTCTGAAAGAGACCAACTGCCTCGCCGAAACTAAGCCGGATATCGTAACATTGCAGATAGGCACGAACAATATAATCGACAATCACGACATGGACGAAAACATAAAAGACCTCGGAATGCTTGTTGATTATATTCTCGAAAACACACCTGAGACTACGGCAGTATTTGTGACAACGATACCCGAACTTGACCCCAACCGTCCGGAGGTATACGACTGGTTCGGCAATTACCGCCACTCCGCCGACTGGCAGACCCAGTACAGCGACGAGGAGGCTCTCGCAAGCATAGAGCGCACATGGAAGATATACAACGCAAACCTTGTGGCTCTTATTAATAAAAGAGCGATAAACGATGCTATGAGCTCCACCGCGTCAAGGCTGCATTATGCAAGGATAGACGAAGTTGTGACCGACGTGAAAACTCAGCTTTTCGACGGCGTACATCCTAACAACGAAGGCTATAAGGAAATGGGCGAATACTGGGCAGATGTGCTTGACAAGTACCTGCAAGGAAATATACCGCAGGTGCCTGATATTGTGACAACAACGACTTCCGCAACGACAACAACTACAGCGGAAACACCGGAAAAAGAGCCGCTGAAAGTTTCCGACCTTGTAACATTCAGCCGTTATCTTTTAGGCGATAAGTCACACGGCGCAGAAGCAAAACAGCTGAAACGCTACGACCTTGACGGTGACGGAGTGCTTGACGTATATGACCTTGTGAACATGAGAAAAACGCTCATAAGCTGAAAAATTCCTACAAATTATCACATGGCATTCAGATACATTCCAATTTATAAGGAAAACTTTAAGATTATTTTAAGACACGAATAATATAATAACATCAGAAAAACACGAAAGGAGTTGAAAGTGGCGCGGCAGCAGGACCCCCCTCTCAAGGCGTTGACGCAGTCACGATGTTATGGCTATCAATACTTTTGCAAGAAAAGAGATAAAATTTCTCCTCGATATGAGACAGTATGAAGAACTCATAAAGGAGATACACAAGTATATGGAACCTGACAAATACTGCGTAGGCGGTAAAGAGTACGGCATATACAATATTTACTACGATACACCGGACGATTTTCTTATCCGCGAGTCACTCTCTAAGCCTTACTACAAGGAAAAGATAAGACTTCGCAGTTACTACTCGCCGGCATCGCCTGATTCGCTTGTATTTCTTGAGATAAAGAAGAAGATAGGCGGCATCGTAACAAAGAGACGTGTATCAATGACACTTGCAGAGAGTGATGAATATCTCGCGACACGCAGGAAGCCTGAGTCAAGCAAATACATAACAACGCAGGTATTCAATGAGATAGACGCATTTCTCGACCACTATCCTGTATCGCCCAAGCAGTACATCAGCTATCAGCGTGAAGCGTTCTTCGGCAAGGACAACAGCGATTTCCGCCTGACATTTGACCGCAAGATAACCGACCGCAGATACGACCTCGGACTTGACTGCGAAAGCTACGGCAACCAGATAATCCGTGAAGACCAGCGTCTCATGGAAGTCAAGGTATCGGATTCAATGCCGGAATGGCTGATAAACAAACTTTCAGAGCTCCAGATATACAAAACGAGTTTTTCTAAATACGGCAAAGCGTATATGAACCACATCAAAGAAGAAGTGGCACAGAACAGCCGTATATACATTTCAGGAATATCGGTAGTAAACAACAGTATATTAATGAACAGGAGCGTATGAATCATGTTAGCATCATTTAGCCTATTCGGGAATGTTCTCTCGAGGTACAGCGAGGACTCATCGAGTATATTCACTGACAGCTCAGCTGCCAGTGTAGCGCAGATAGGGGCAGGGGAATTCTTCCTCTGTGTCGGAGCGGCACTTGTACTCGGCTTCCTCATAAGTCTCATCTACATCATCACCCACCGCAAGGAAGGCTATTCGCAAAGCTACGTCATGACAATGATAATGCTTCCGGCGATAATCGCACTGATACTGCTTCTCATCAACTCCACAGCCGGAGCATTGACATTAGCCGGAGCATTCACACTTGTGCGATTCCGAAGCGTCGCGGGCGACCCGAAGGACATAGCGTACATTTTCTATGCAATGGCAACAGGAGTAGCGTGCGGAATCGGCTACATCGGATTTGCACTTGTATTCTTCGTAGTACTTGGAATAGTGATGTTCGTACTTTCGGAGATAAACTATGGCGGAAGCCGTTCACGTCACATGACACTGAAAATAACAATACCCGAAAACCTCGATTATCAGGGAGTATTTGAACCTGTACTCAACAAGTACACAAACTTCCACAAGCTCAGAAGAGTAAAGACAACAAATTTCGGAACACTTTTTGAGCTTATCTACGCAGTTGACGTAAACGAAGACATCGACCAGAAGCGTTTCATTGACGAGCTTCGTGCACTCAACGGCAACATGACGATAAACCTCGTATTCTTCAAGTATGACGACAAGATATACGAGAGCTGAAACTGAAAATATCCCCTTCCTATAAAAATGAAAATTGTCAGACCACTTAGGCGGGTCTGACAATTTTTATATACATGACCTGCACGGATGTGCGTAATACTGTTTCATGTGAAGAAAATATTTTTACGGTTGAACGGAACAAATAAACTCAAAATTGCTGTAATTCTTTCGACAGCTTTTTTGAATCAATCGAAAACAGAATGTGCACTGTATGTGGAGGAAGCATGAATAAAGTATTATGTTAACTAAATATTAACAAAGCAGATATCTACAACAAATTCACAAAAAATTAACAATAAAAATATGCAAAAACGGCCCTAAAGTACATATTTTTATAGTTTGGTGTACAAATATATATTGAAAAGTGGGTGAGTTTGCTCTATAATAAATACAGCATTTGAAGAAAATTAGTATTCGGTATCAAGTACCCTCCCCTCTCATGTGCTTGATACTGGATATTGATTCAACTGCTCGCCATAGAAACTGATTATGTTTTTTTAAAAAACTAATCCCTTTCATTTGTAATTTTTTCATGTTTTCTATTCTCAATAACTTATTTTAACTTTTTATCTATGGCACGGTCCACAGTGCTAAGACGTTTTAACGTTCGGACCGCAGCGCACCTCGTAAGAGGTGCATTTTTTTAAAATCCAAAACTTGCAAGCGTTTAAACATAAAATGCTTGACAAGTTATATAATTAGTGCTACAATTTATGTGAAGGAGGCGACGAGTTTGAAAAAGAGTATTTATGGAGTAACACTGTCGGACGCAGTCGTAAAAGCGGTCGATGAGCGTGCCCGAAAACTTGGTATCAGCCGTTCGGCATTGATAAATCAGATTCTTGCAGAGAAACTTTCGTGTGTTACACCCGAAATGCGCATGAACGAGATTTTTGACTCGATAGAAACTATTGTTGACGGCATAATTTCCGCACAGCATCAGCGTTCAGCGTCACTGCTTACGATGCGGACTTCGCTTGAATACAAGTACCGCCCGACGATAAGCTACAAGGTCGAGCTTGACCGCGTACCTTCGGAGTTTGTGGGGACTTTGCGTGTGCAGATACGTACACAGAGCGAACAGCTGACTGACCTGTTCAACAGCTTTTTCCTGTACAGGATAAAGTTTGAAAGGGGCAGGTTTGCGGAAATGGGGATAGAATTTCCCGAATGTGAGCTTAGTTCCGGAAAATTCGTGCGAAGACTCCGCAAGCCGCGCTCTATTATAATTGAGGACGATGGAATGGCAATTGCTGAGTACATCAAAGACCTCGACTTTGCTATTAAAACTTTTCTTGCCGACCATTCCGGCTTCGGAAGTGTTGCTCAGGAACTCGAAAAAAAGACCGCTTCTACGCTTAGTACCTACAGATTGTAGCGTATTATCAGGCGGAAGTATAATAATAATATAAATGTAGATGCAGGGAGAGTTCCCTGCGAAAGGAGGATTATGCTATGAATGCAGAGAAATATACACAGAGGTCAATAGATGCAGTCAGAAAGGCTCAGAGTATTGCGGTTATGCAGTCAAACAGCGTCATAGAGCCGGTTCATCTTCTTGCAGGACTTGTTAAACAGGAAAACGGTCTTATCCCTCAGCTCCTCAAAAAAATGAACATCGACCCCGATATGTTCGACAGGGAGACTGATAAGAAAATTAGTCTGCTCCCGAAAGTTACAGGAAGCGGCAGAAGCAGTAATATCGGCATTTCTGCTGAGTGCGACCGCGTTCTTACCGTCGCTGAGGGTATTGCTGAAAATATGAAGGACGAGTTCGTCTCGGTAGAACATATCATGATAGCACTCGTGGATTCTAAAGACAGAGACGTTTCTGCTGTAATGCAGTCGTTCAATATAAACCGCGACCGCTTCCTTACCGCACTTATGGAGGTGCGCGGCAATACTCGTGTTACTAATGAAAATCCCGAGGATACCTACGATGTCCTCACGAAATACGGTCAGGAGCTTGTCGGTCTCGCACGCAGAAATAAGCTCGATCCTGTTATCGGACGTGACAGCGAGATTCGCAACGTTATCCGTATCCTTTCACGTAAAACCAAAAATAACCCCGTACTCATCGGTGAACCCGGTGTCGGTAAAACTGCTATCGCAGAGGGTCTCGCTCTGCGTATCGTTGCAGGAGATGTGCCGGACAGCCTGAAGGACAGAAAGGTGTTCTCTCTCGATATGGGTGCTCTTGTTGCCGGTGCGAAGTACCGCGGTGAATTCGAGGAGCGTCTCAAAGCTGTGCTTAATGAGATAAAAAACAGCAATGGTCAGATTCTCCTGTTTATTGATGAGCTTCACACTATTGTCGGTGCGGGAAAGTCCGACGGTGCTATGGACGCAGGCAACCTCTTAAAGCCTATGCTTGCAAGAGGTGAACTTCACTGCATTGGTGCAACTACTCTTAACGAATATCGCCAGTATATCGAGAAAGACCCCGCTCTTGAACGTCGTTTTCAGCCTGTTATGGTCAATGAGCCGACTGTTGAGGATACTATCTCTATACTGCGTGGTCTAAAGGAGCGTTACGAGGTTTTCCACGGTGTAAAAATCAGCGATAATGCACTTATTTCTGCCGCTGTTCTCTCTAACAGATACATCACCGACCGATTCCTGCCCGATAAGGCTATCGACCTAATCGACGAGGCTTGCGCTACTATACGTACCGAAATGGACTCTATGCCTACTGAGCTCGACGAGATAAACCGTAAAATGATTCAGCTTCAGATAGAGGAGACTGCCCTCAAAAAAGAGAATGACAGTATCTCTCAGGAACACCTCGGCGAGATTCAGAAGGAACTCTCTGAACTGCGTGAAAAGTTCAACGCTATGAAGGCTAAATGGGAAAACGAAAAGAATGATATTTCGTCAGTTCAGAAACTCCGTGAGGAGATTGAAAAGATGGGCGGCGAAATCGAAAAGGCTAAGCGTGAGTACGACTTCAACAAAGCCGCTGAGCTTGAATACGGCCGTATGCCGGCTCTGAAAAAACAGCTCGAAGAAAGTGAACGTCAGGCTGAACAGGACCTCAAAGGTGAACGTCTGCTCCGTGACAGGGTAACAGAGGACGAGATAGCTAAGATAATCTGCCGCTGGACCGGTATCCCCGTTGCTAAGCTTATGGAGGGCGAAAAGGAAAAGGTTCTCAGACTTGATGAACTCCTTCATAAGAGAGTAATCGGTCAGGACGAGGCTGTTACTAAGGTCAGTGAGGCTATTCTCCGTTCGCGTGCGGGTATTCAGGCACCCGACAGACCTATCGGTTCCTTCCTCTTCCTCGGTCCTACGGGTGTCGGCAAAACCGAACTCGCTAAGGCACTCTCGGAAATCCTTTTCGACGACGAACGCAATATGATTCGTATTGATATGAGTGAGTACATGGAGAAATTCAGCGTCAGCCGTCTTATCGGTGCGCCTCCCGGATACGTTGGATACGATGAGGGCGGTCAGCTTACTGAGGCAGTCCGCCGCAAGCCGTATTCCGTTATTCTCTTCGATGAGATCGAAAAGGCTCACCCCGATGTGTTCAATATTCTCCTGCAAGTCCTCGATGACGGCCGTATCACTGATTCTCAGGGCAGAACTGTCGATTTCAAAAATACTATCATTATCCTTACTTCTAACCTCGGAAGTCCCTATATCCTTGAGGGTATCGGCGAGAACGGCGAAATTACCGAAGAGGCAAGGTCTCAGGTCGAGGCTCTGCTTAAACAGCAGTTCCGTCCCGAGTTCCTCAACCGTCTCGATGAGATAATCTTCTATAAGCCGCTCGCTAAGTCCGAGATAATGGGCATTGTCGAACTTATGCTCAATGACGTTCAGAAACGTCTCGATGATAAGCATATACGCATAAATATAACCGATTCTGCCAAGACTTTTATCGTTGACAACGGTTATGACCCGAACTTCGGCGCGCGTCCGCTAAGAAGATTTATTCAGCGTAAGGTCGAGACTTTGATCGCTAAGAAGATTATCGGAAGCAACGTTTCTGCCGGCGATACTATTACTATCGACGAATACAACGGTGCTCTCATCGCTGAATGAACTGTTTTTCCCTTATTACCGCTTGTAACGTCAGTGTAACACGTTAACGGAAAATAGCCAGATCCTATGGTAGTTTTCTATAAAAACGAACTTGCTGAATGCCGTAGTATCGGTCGAAATGTCATTTTTCCCCAAATTCCTTGACAAATACGTACAAAGGGTATATAATGCAATTATAAAATTTAAGAATATGGAGGATACAGATATGACAAAGACTGAACTTATCAGTGTTGTTGCTGAGAAAACTGACTTCACTAAGAAGAATGCTGAGGCTGCTGTAAATGCAGTTGTTTCCGCTATCACAGACGCTCTTGCAAGCGGCGAAAAGGTTTCTATCGTTGGCTTCGGTACTTTTGAGGTTCGCGACAGAAAGGAAAAGCAGGTTATCAATCCTCAGACTAAGAAGATGATGATTGCTCCCGCTTCTAAGGCTCCCGCTTTCAAGGCTGGACAGGCTCTCAAGAACGCTGTTAACAAGTAATTTCACGGAGGTATTTTAATCATGGCTGCTATTAAAAAGGATGTAAAGGCTGCTGAGACAGTAACAGAAACTAAGGTTGCTGCTGCAGAAGAGAAAAAGGCTCCCGCTAAAAAGGTTGCTGCTAAGAAGCCCGCTGCTAAGACTGCTGAGAAGAAGACAACAGCTAAGAAGGCTGCTGCTGTTACTGAGAACGTTTACGTTCAGTACCTCGGCTCTGAGATCACTTCTGCTGACCTCATCGCAAAGGCTAAGAAGGAGTCAGGTGTTAAGTCTCCTAAGACTGTTAATGTTTACGTTAAGCCTGAGGAGAACAAGGTGTACTACGTTGTTGATAACAACGCTGGCAGCTTTGACCTCGTTTGATAATAGTTTTATAATAATGAAAGCCGCAGTTTTTACTGCGGCTTTTTCTTTTGTTTGTTTATCTGTGTCCGCCGCTTCCGCCGTGATGACCTCCGCCTCCGCCGTGGTGACCTCCTCCGGAACTGGATTCGATTTTGGTGCGGGTGGTGTAGGTACGTATGAATGTATCGCTCTTTTCGGCAAAATTGGTCTCTTCGCTTGATACGTATATTCGCGGATTCGTCTTGTCTTTGAACTTGTATGAGCTCTTTCCGACAAAATATCCGATAAGCGTTACTATCAGCCAGCCTGCGCCTCCAAACGGTAACAGACGCAGATAACGCGTATCGTATTGCCTCTTGTATTTCTTCAGCTGGTAAAGAAATTCCTCTATGCCAAGCTTTATATCGGAATGGTGTTCGGCATAGTTGCCTTCGCTTGAAGAGGGGAGATAATCGTAGGTAGCCTCTCGCATGGCATCAGTCTTGCCCGAATACCACTGTATCGCCTTTCCGCTTGTGCATACATAGTCGTATGCGGGAGTCTTTCCGCTCATGTCGATAAAGAAGAATACTCCGTCTGTGTATGCACCGAACAGTTTGTCGTATGCATCACCGCAGAATGTGGGAGTTGTGCTGTCGCTCATGCGGAAGTTTTCGCCTGCAATGAATATGTAAATGTTTAGTCCCAGCTTCTCTGAACACTCCTGAACCTCTTGGTTCAGTTCGTAAAGCTCGTCCTCGTTGTCGCTGAATACTCCGAAATCGTCGTCAACACATGAGGAACCGTAGCCTGTGTCTTCATTGTAGACGTCGTACGCGGAAGCTGTCATAAGCGGAAGTATCGCTGTCAGTGTGAGCAGTGTAACCAATGCTGATATTATCTTTTTCATATGAAGAACAGTCCTCCCAGTAATCCTAATATTCCGCCTATTATGCCGATTCCTGAGGAGAATGCCGCGAGTTTCGGCTTTGAGAGCGGGGGAGTTCCGGCAAGTTTACCGGTCTGACCGTTCAGCGCAAATTCGTATATCTTGTCTTTGTATTTGTATGACATGAACCACACCGGCAACATCATGTACTGCCAGTCTGTTCTCTGCACGTTGTAATTCTGTCTGTCGGGACGCACGCTCGTATAACCCTTGATGCTTTCGTCAATTATACTCTTGCCTGCGGATACCGCTCTTTCACGTATACGCGGAAATACTCCTGCTTTGTCTACGTCGTACTTGTCGGCATAAAATCCGCTGAGATACGACATTGAAAAGTCTTTGAGGTCGTTGTAGTTAAACGGTTCTATCGCTTCCATGAGGAGGTCATCTATCTTGCTTTCACCGTCGGCAGGGATTCCCTTCGTGAGTACCTTCGCATTTCGCACTATTCGGTACTCCTTTGTCTCGGTATAACGGTAGCTTCCGGATGTCCAGTGACGTACCTTCTTGCCGATTCCGGCATAGTCTATCTTCATGTCACAGTCCGCTACCCAGAAGGGGACATACAGTCCGGTCATCTTTTCAAGCTGTTGGCTCGATTTGAAGTCGCTCGGTAAAAACCACCGCTTTCTGCACCAATTCTTGAACATTTCAAGTGCCTGTTCGCGTGTGTAGCGGAATCCTATTACTTTGTTCGGCTTGTAGTCACCGGTCAGCTTTCCTGCAAGTATTACCGGATTGTGGCAGTAATAGCAGAATAACGCGGTCTGTTGGTCGTCTGCCATTATCTGTGCGCCACAGCTTGTGCAGTGGTAGAGGTTTGTGTGTTCTTCAAATTCGTCCTTTGCCTCTTCGGCGGCTTCATCTGTAGGGAGTGCTTCTATTTCTGCGTATATTTTTTTGATGTCTTCTATCGTGAATGCACTGTCACAGTATTCGCAAGTTACATTCTGCGATACGGGGTCGAATTTCAGGTCGGCTCCGCAGTTGGGACATTTATACTCTGATGCTTCCAATTTGTCATCTCCTTCTGAAAATGTATCACCTCATTTGAGTGGGGTGATATCCTAAAACGTATACTCCTATATTACCATAAAATATGTTATTATTCAAGACTTTAATACAAATAGTTGCAAAATATGCTATAACTGCAAAACAAGTCCGGGACAACCCCTTCTTATGAAAGGATTGTCCCGGACTTGTTTATTGAACTGAAAGGAATGTTATACGTTATGCCTGAAATACTGCCCGGCAGAAATTGTACATATGAGCGTTTATTGAATTGTCGCCGTGATAACCACCGATAACGTAGTGCCAGATGTGCGGAACTCCATTTTTCTCGAAGTTTTCGTGATACGGCTTGGGAGTGTCCCAGACTGTTCTATCGTCGCTTCCGGCAGATATCATAACAAAGTATGGCTCCTTGCCACTGTCCCACTTGAATGCACCTGTTACTCCGGGAGCCGGACATATTGCTCCGACATAGCCAAAGAGGTCGCTTCTTTTCATTCCGATGAGGAGAGACTCTCTTCCACCCATTGAGAAGCCGGTTATTGCTGTGTTGTCCTTGCCGGTCTTAACGCTGTAGTTTTTCTCGATTTCGGGCATGAGGTCTTTAGTGAGGTCGTTTATGAAGTTGTCATATGCCTGATTATTAGTTTCGTCCATGCCTGTGCAAGCCTGAAGTGTCGCACTTGAGAATACATCAGGGAAAACACAGATCATTTCTTTTGCCTCGCCAGCCGCAATGGCATTGCCGATTATCTGCTTTGTAGGCATTCCGTTGGGGTCGTTGCCCTTGATTATCATTCTGTCAGGGTTTTCGTAGTAACCGTGAAGAACGTACATTACCGGGTATTTTTTGCTTGAATCATAGTTGGGAGGGAGAAGTATGTTGTATTTCTTGTTTCTGTTGCAGGTAGTTGACCAGTAGCTTCCGCTCTTTATCTCACCATATGTTACTCCATTCTTGGTGCTGTGCGAATCGCCCGGTTCGGTGTTGACTATCTGCGACTCTATCTTTGCTGTGAAGTCCTTCATAGACATATGCTGTCCTGTTTCTTCCTGAGTATCAGGCTGTGTTTCGACCTTCTCGAATTCTTTTCTCTGACCGAGAAGGAATTCAACTATCTGTACTGCATCTGAAACATTGTATTTACCGTCTGCTGTAACGTCAGCCGCTTTGAGTGCCACACCTGTGAGTCCGTTGATGAGTCCGCTTCTTATTGCCGGCATATCAAATGCATCTACACTGCCGTCAAGATTTACGTCGCCGGGGATAATAGTAACGGCTTTAGGTCCGCTTATCTGAGTTCCTGCCTTAGCGACTATGGCTTCATCAATGCTGAAATTACTTGTTCCGTCTTCAGTTTCGACGTAGAGGATATATCCTGAGCCTTCGGGGAGTGTATAGTTTGTATCAGCAAGCTGAACGTAGTCGCCTGATGATTCGGCATTCGCGATGTGTGCGTACTGAGTAGTGCCGGAAGCGTCTGTGTACTGGAGTGAAAGCATCATATTGCCTGTTCCCGAGGCAACAACGCTGAAACTGTACTCCTGACCGCTTTTGAAAGTGGTCGGGTCGAGAGTTTTCATAGCACCCTGCCATGCACTGCTTCTGTCTGAAACTGTGAGTGCCTTGCTGCCTGCAAATGCGGTTCCGCCTGTGCTTACAGAAGCACCGCCGCGTCCTTCCCAGTCGTCGGTTCCGGTCTCGAATGTGTCGTGGTAGTAGTAGCCGTTTGCGTCGGGAGTTATGGGTTCCTTCGGAATCGGGGCACCGCTGTCAGGCGGAAGGTCCTTGCCGTCGCTTTCAAGTGTGATGACGTAAGTTGATACGCTGTTTGCTGGAAGCTGTGAGAAGAACGATGAGCCGTTGGCTTCCATTCCCTTTGTAGCAGCGAGATTCTCGCTTCCGGAAGTTCTGTAGCGGTTGACATTCTTGATTGTTCTGCCGTTCAGGTTGAACTCCTGTGTCACGTCACTGTTACCCTTGTTTATTGCTACGACTTCGACCTGTGTGTCGCTGTGCTTGTACGCGGAAACAAGTATATTGCTGTTAGGCTGTTCTGTAGCGTCGATTCGCACGTCGCCGGGACGTATGTATTTCGAGAACTGTGCCATTGCGTAGCCGCGCTTCGATACCTTTCCGGTGTCCCATATAGGACTGTACTGTCGGCGGATATACCACCATACGTACGCATTCATGTTGCCGACTACCAGTGCATTGTGGATATTTTCCGATACCGCTACCGCCTCAGGCCATCTGTCGGCTGAGTTTGCGTCGCTGTTAGGTACGTAAACCTCGGTCATCCATATTTCCTTGCCGCTGTTTTCGAGTGCGGGGAAGTCCATGGAATTGCGCTGTGTACCGTAGAAATGTGTGCCGAACATATCGCAGTTTTCCATTGCCTTTGAGTTGTTCAGAATTGCGTTGTAGTAGCTCTTGTTGTAGCTGAAGCTCTCCGGCGACATCATCTTCGTTGTTGTGCCGTCAACTACGGCTTTTCCGTAGTTTGCAAGGAAACTTGCAGCACGGTCGGGTGACCAGTATGTCCACTCACCTGACCAGTCAGGCTCATTCTGTACCGAAATAGAATTGAGCTGTACGCCCTGACTGTTACAATATTTAATAAAACTATTGAGGTGCTTTGCATACTGTCCCTCAGCTCCGTTGTTGAGGACGTACAGTCCGCCGCCGGGACCGCCCTTTCCGGCTGACCTCATTGATGCCGGTGGATTCCATGGTGTCGCAAATACCGTAGCATCGAGCTTTGTAGCTCTTTGTGCTGTCGGGATAGCATTCTTCCACGCGTTTTGGTCGTCGCTGACAAATATACGCAGAATAGAAAGTCCGAGTTCGCCGTCTCCGTTGCCAAATGCTGTCTGAACCTGTGATGCAGTCATGTCTCCGGGAGCTCCGTTCTGAACGTTGTAACTTTGCCATTCAGGGTGGTTCATACCGCCGAATCCGCGGATTCGCTGATAGAGTTTGTTGGTGTTTATTGTGCAGGCACTTGCGGCATTTACTTCAAAGTCCTGAGTGCCATTATTAGCGGGAAATACTGAAAGTCCGGCTATGAACATTGTGCCGGCAATCGCTCCCGCAGCTATGGATTTCATTCTTTTATGTAAACCCATGACTATTTCCCTCCTGTTAAGAATTTCACATATTTGCTTTTACTTATGATATATTCATTTTAAGTTAATATCTTCCAATGGTAAACCCACGATGCGTAAGAAAGGTGGACAAAATGCATTTTGTCTGAATTTGTTCTGAACCTAAACCAATATCGTCGTGACTTAACTTCATCTCCTGCGAAAAATGAAAAATATGTTAATTTCTTCCGTGTACCTTGATATTTTATATACTATATGCTATAATATGATTATTATATAACAGTCAAGGGAGTGATTCCATGAAATTCATAAAACCGGTATCGGCACTCTTGTCAGGAATTATCGCCGTGACAGCAGCCGCTGCTGTACCTTCAAACGTATCAGAAGTAATATTCGCGCAGGTTCAGACTGCAAACGCTGCCAAAACCGTTGACCTCGACTACACACTTAAAATGAATGTCACGCTGACCTACACGTTCGACATCGGTGTTACAGAAGTAACTTCTTCAGATACTTCAACGTGTACTGCATCGGTAAGCAGTGACACACAGGTAGTTATCAAAGCTGTTAAGCCGGGATATGCTGATATTACTGTAAAAACTCCTTCAGAATATGTGTACGTGATACATATAACCATACCCGGTGACGGTGTGACGACTGCTCCGGTCACGACTACTTCAAAGTCAGCATCAACGACTAAAACGACGTCGGCAACTGCTTCATCACCCACAACTTCTCCTCAGGTTTCAACCGTTACCACCAAGCCTGTTACTGTTACAGAACCTGTTGGTCTTATGAAGTTTTCAGGTGACGGCGACTACTTCAATCAGGCTGTAAAGCAGTCAGAAAGCTATGAGACCGAGCGCCAGACTTCCTCACAGACCGAAGGATATGATATGTTCGGAAAACTTGACTACCTGACAGAAATGACTGACAGTACCGGAGAGATTTATGCCGCACTCGGTACAAAGGATAAAGCTGTTGTAATACAGAAGTCCACCTTCCACCACACTATCATGAACAACCCCGGCTACACTTTTGCCTCCGCGACTTTCGGTGACGACGACTGCATTTATGCCCTATGGGGTAAAACTCTCGATAACAGCTCAGTGGACGAGCTTAATGTCATGATAACAAAGTTCACTAAGTCTGGACAGTTTCTGAAAATGTATACCCTTTCGAGTGCTGATACTGAGTCCACGATTCCATTCGACGCAGGCAACGGCAGACTCGCTTACAAGAACGGCAAGCTCGTTATTATGTTCGATACCGAATGGAAAAGCGGTCATCAGGGTGCTGAACTTTACCGACTCGACACCGCAAAAGGCGAATTCGATATAGAGGATACCAACGTTTGTTCGCATTCTTTTGGTATCGACCTTATACCCACTGATACCGGATTCGTGTCAATACAGAAGGGCGACTGCTACGACAGAGGTATAGTCATGCAGGAACTTGATACTTCAAGAGCAGGAATAAAACAAAAGCTCGCATGGCATATCAGCGGCATTTACGCTGAACCCGGTGAACATCAGAATGCCACCTTCACCCATATGGGCGGCATCGCCTACAACAAATCTACCTATGCGATAGTCGGAAAGTCTGAACGCTTTTACACGTCTTCCAACTACAAGAACTACAAAACAGGTATATACGACGGCTTTGTACGCATTATCAGCAGAACCGGCGATAATTCGGACATCGGCGGTACAGACCGCATAGACGAATCTACAGGTGAAACTGCCGATACCAACGTAATATGGCTCACCGACAGCTCCGGCGACTTCAGGACAGGAAATATAAAAATAGCCGCACTCAGCGGCTACAGGTACTGTGTACTTTGGGAAGTGCTGAAAAATGGAAAGTTTGACCACGTAAGCTATGAGATTCTCAGCAGTAAGGGGGAGATATTACAGCCGGAAACAGTCGTAACAGACGCAAGACTTTCTTCTACATCCGTAGACCCCATAGTTCAGGACGACGTTATAATATGGGCAGTATCAGAGTACAAGAACAAGTCTGTAGACTGGTACTCGCTTGATACCAAAAGCTATGTACTGCGCGGAGACGTCAACTCCGACGGTACAATTTCAGCCGCCGACCTCGTCAAGTACAGCCGTTACCTGCTCGCAGGCGACTCCCTGACATATACACAGGAGTCTGCCGCCGACCTCACCTCCGACGGAAGGGCAGATACGTTTGACATGGTACTCCTCCGTAAAAAGGTCATAGCAGGCAAAATGCAGTGACCTCGTTTGCTCTGTAACACACATAAAAGCCGCTGTTTATTACAACAGCGGCTTATTTTATCGTTTGATTTCGTATCTGTAATTGTCAAGGCGGGTTATGAATTCCTCACCCGGCATAGGACGGTCGAAATAAAATCCCTGTGCGATATCGCATGAACTCGACAAAAGCAGGTCTATCTGTTCGAGTGTCTCAACACCCTCGGCGACACATTCAAGTCCCATACCGCGAGCCATTCCCACCACGTACCTTAGCATTACCTCTTTCTTTGTGTCGTAGTGTTCATTCTGCTCCGGAAGGAAGCTCTTGTCTACTTTCAGGACATTCCACGGCATATCCTTGATAAGCGTAAGTGACGAATATCCGATACCAAAGTCGTCAACGGAAGTGGATATACCCCGTTCCTGCAAACCGCTTATTACGCGTTTAAGGTCATTGAACTCTACATCGGTAGTAGTCTCAGTAAGCTCGACCTCGATGTACTTGTGCGGCACATTGTTGCGGTCAATAATATTTACAATATGTTCGAGCAGGTCCATATCCGAGAGATGACGGCGAGAAAGGTTTACTGACACTTTCACGACCGACCTTCCCTCATCAAGCCACCGTCTTATATCGTGGCAAACGTGGTCGAGCATATAAAAATCGAGTTTGCAGATGTCGATACCTCGTTCAAGGATAGGAATAAACTCAGCCGGCGAGACAAGTTTGCCGTTGTGTCTCCACCTGCAAAGAGCCTCAGCACCAACGAGAGAACAGTCCACCATAGACACCTTCGGCTGATAGTAAACAATGAACTCCTCATTTTCAAGCGCACTCGGGAACAGTGAACTTATCATGAGCATATGCTCATTCTGCTTCATCATCTCAGTCCCAAAGAACGCAAAATTAGACTGGCTGTTACGTTTGGCAATAGCAATAGCAACACTTACCCTGTCCATGATATCGTTGAATGAATTTACCGGTATATCGCCGTTTATTATGTAAACTCCGGCAGAAGCCGAAACAAGGATACGGTCCTGTGTTTTGTCATCGTAGGTAATAGCGGTACCTGCAAGAGCTTCGAGAACATTTTCGAGGTTTTCCTGTTTAACGAGAATAGCGAAGTTGTCACCGCCGATACGTGCGATATGCTCGTAACCTTTAAGCATATTGCCGATGTGAGTGATATAGCGGCGCATAACAAGAGTACCAAGCTGACGGCCAAGCTGAAGGTTGACTGCCGAAAAGTGCCTGAGATTTATATAAAGTGCCGCATACTGCTGTATATCGCCGTTTCTCAGCACCTCAGAAATGTTCTTGAAGAAAAACTTGAGGTTGTATACTTCAAGGTCGGGGTCGAAGAACATAAGGCGATAATTCGCGTGCATAAGCTTGGTTCTGCCGTTGAAGACAAAGAGCATCTTGATGAGGACATCAATGCGTTCAAGGTCATCGTCGTCCCACTGCAAATGTCCGTTTTTAGCAAAAACACGATATATTATAACAGTTCCGACAGGAGTACGCTTCTCGACGACGTGTTCGGTCTGCTCATCGAAATCATCAGAATCAAAGAGCATATAGTTTTCGCAGTCACCGTCAGCCTCTGCCTTGGCACTCTCATAATATACAGCGAAGATCCTGCCGATATTCAGGACCTCACAGATCTCGTCAAGAGCGCCTCCGCACTGCGGAACAAGAGTATTCGGAAGGCCCTCTATTGCCATCATAAAGCGCTGGAGCACTTTCCTGAACGAACTACCCTGCATAGATAAAACTCCTTTAAAGCCGTGAAGTATACATACTATACTATCACGACATATAACTTTATAATATTATAACATATGCCCGAGCTTTTTTAAAGTGATTTGGACATACTTTGTAGGTTTAAACAAAGTAATTATTAAAAATTTGTATATTCAGCCAATATACGCTTCTTATATAATTCCGGACCAAACAGTGAAAAAGCTGCCTCGCCTCTATTCTGAACAAGCATAAACGAATGTATATACGCATATAATTCATCAGCAAATCACGGAGGCGATAAGATGAATATTGATAAAAGCGAACACTACAAACAGGAGATGATGAGGCTTTACGGCAGACGTTCCGCCGCCGACATCCCCCCTGCTCCCGAACCTGCTCCAACTCCGCAACAGACCCCCGCAGTCGAAGAAAAGCAGGACGATAGTGCCTACTTTCCGTACAACGAATCCGAAAACAAGGCAGACTCAAACGACTACAGCGACCGCTTCCCCGAGCCTGACCTTACAGGACTTGGCAATGATACACAGGTTCCGGAGCATGACGACCGCGTACCGCCAGAGTACGTCTCGGAGGAGAGCATGGGCAGCGGAACTGGCTATATCCTCGTTAACGTCCGCACCGGAGACGAGTCAGCACCAATAGAGGGAGCGACAGTCCTTGTGACCGCCATACTCGACGGCAGCAGACTCATTCTTGCTGAGGGTCTGACAAATAACAGCGGTACAACTGAAAAATTCAGCGTGCCCGCTCCTGATAACAGCTTCTCGCAGGCTCCTGACAGTTCTTCACGGCCATACAGTCTATACGACGTAAGCGTGACTGCGGACGGTTTTTTCAATGCCAGAAGTGTGGACGTACCTGTCTTTGCAGGTATAACGTCTGTTCAGAATTTCAGCATGATACCGGTTCCGGCGATGATGTCTCCGACTGACGAGACAGTCACTTTCTTCAATCAGGAACCCTCAGATATGTCCGGCAAAAACTAAAGGAGGTACACTATGCTTACCGGTAAACCGTTTATTCCGGAGACTATCACTGTCCACCTCGGAACTCCCGATTCCGATGCCCCGAACGTCACTGTTGACTTTCCGGCATACGTCAAAAACGTTGCATCGAGCGAAATATTCCCGACATGGCCTGAGAGTGCTCTGCGCGCAAATATCTACGCGATAGTGAGTTTCGCTCTCAATCGTATCTATACTGAGTGGTACCGCTCTCGCGGATACGACTTCGACATAACCGCAACTACCCAGTACGACCAGAAATTCATAAACGGCCGCGAGTACTTCCAGAATATAAGCTACCTCGTTGATGAACTATATAACGACTATGTACGCCGTCAGGGAAGTGTCGAGCCGCTGTTCACTGCCTTCTGCAACGGCACAACCTCAACCTGTGCCGGACTCTCACAATGGGGAACTGTCACTCTCGCAAACCGCGGTTACACACCTTATGAGATACTGCAATACTACTACGGAAAGGACATCGACATCGTGAAGGACGCTCCTGTTAAAACTGCTCAGCCGTCTTATCCGGGTATCGCACTCGGATTCGGCTCAGCCGGAAACGACGTAAAATCCCTGCAAATCTACCTCAACCGCATATCGCGCAACTACCCGGCTATCCCGAAGATACCTGCCGCCGACGGCATTTTTGATGCCGCTACAGAGGAGGCAGTCCGTACATTTCAGGAGGTGTTCGGTCTCGGCGTGACCGGTGTTGTAGACATGGCGACATGGTACAAGATAACGAGTATTTACACAAGTGTCAAGCGCATTGCTGAACTCGACTCAGAAGGTGTACGTCTTGAGGAGATAACTCCTGCATTCACTGAAGACCTCAAAATCGGTATGCAGAGTATTGAAGTAAGAATGCTTCAGTACTACCTTGCCGTTATTGGCGCATACTACGCGGCAGTCGAGCCGGTAGACATTACCGGCTATTTCGGCGAATACACTGAACGCTCAGTCAAGT